>Ga0163144_10001339_pt1 | contig 58049 bp, 58 predicted proteins | sample OliLak19BULKMAT1_FD_123175 | JGI IMG/M metagenome (GOLD analysis project Ga0163144, IMG submission 123175) | Freshwater microbial mat bacterial communities from Lake Vanda, McMurdo Dry Valleys, Antarctica - Oligotrophic Lake LV.19.BULKMAT1 | ecosystem: Environmental > Aquatic > Freshwater >...
AAATGTCTTTCTCTTTAAGAATAGGCCGATTAAGCGGCCATTCCATTGTGGAAAAGTATCTGCTTCTCCTGCTCAATAGAGTAAGAGCGACGTTACGGGATCACAATGGGGTGAACACCCCCCCACCTCGTTTCCCTTTATGATCGATGGCTGATGCGGGCAATGAAAAAGTCGAAGTATTTTCGAACTTCTGAGCCCACAGAATTTATGAGAGCAAAAAAAAGTTCAAATAATAAGGTAAAAGCTTTTGAGTGTATCTGAGTCACACCATTTTGTCGCACGGACAATGTTATGGTGGGCAAAACGGCCCTAATCCATTTCCCATACAAAGGTCAGCTTCTCCATCCACTCAAAATGACGAGCTCACACGTCAAAAGAAAATTTATTCCATTCCGGATTCACTCGCACTTGATCATGTATGAGGTAGTTCATTCTTGAAATGACAATATGGGTATTACCCTGTGCTCACGAATCCGCAGGTTGAAATCCTGAATAGCAGCGTGTGCTGCCTTCTTTGAGAACCGTTTCTGCCTGTAGGGGATCATGCCTTGTCAAGAGAGGTTTTATTTCCTAGCCGTATATTTGAGGATGATCGCCGTTCTTAAACTTTTTTCAGCCATAATCCAAACTGCCTAAATCGTTGGCATCCGTTACGCAGCGTTAACCGGCGTAGTGGATTTTTGTAGAATCTCTCTCTCACTTTACCCCTACAATGGCTGTTTTTGAGCCCTATTTTCGGTTAAAAACTCCGTTTTCATTGGGGTTTTTGAAGTGGCGGTGAGAGAGGGATTCGAACCCTCGGTACCTTTTACGGTACGGCGGTTTAGCAAACCGCTGCTTTCGGCCACTCAGCCATCTCACCATGATTAACCGGTTTTTTTGGATAAACTTATTTCAAAATCCTTAACAGGAATTGTTTATCCATCAAAAGTGAATCGTTTTATTTAATAAACGTATTTTATGCACACGGCAAGTGGAAAAGCCGATAGAATCCTGATTAACTGATTTTGTGTAAGGGAATTTTTTTAATATCCCCCGATATAATCTAAAAATCCGCCAGCAGGAGTTATCTCATTAATCATATGCAATAGTCAAAAAAACTATCCATCCTCAATAAAAAAACAATTATGATCGGAGTTTATTGTCCATGAGCAGGCTGAAACACTTCTTTAATCCCGCAATTTGCGCGGCGATCCGGTTTTCAAGGGGCTGGAGAGAGGGGGTTTCAAATGTTAACGTATGCCTCGTGTTGGCATTTTCACCTTTGATCAGGTAGATGGCTTCCGCATGAATATCCGGCGGTAACTTTTTTATGTCATGGCAAATGTGCCCCTGAAGCGCGGGCAGTCCCTCAATCTCTGGACGGGTATCAAGGGTAACACACCTGGAAAAAGCTGCAAGAATCTGGGGGCCCCAGAAGGGAGGATCATATTTCAGCTCATATATATAGGCTCCCAGTGAGTCGTAATCTTCATGACAACTCGCTACAAAGTCATATTTCCGTTTTCCCCACCCTTTCCTCATTAAAATCACCTCCGCACAATTTGTTCCGACCTGAAAACAACGGTTAATATCCTCCCCCTTCTCATTCACGCGCAAATTGCGCTCATAACCCCAGACATTGACACAAGGAAAAACCGTCAGGGCGACTTGCCGAAGGATTTTCGGTGGAATTTTTTCTAAAAAACTTATTAATCCTAATACACCGGCGGGTTCATCCCCATGGATTCCCGCTGTTAGATGAACAGTATATTCCGCATGGCTGGGTGGATGAAGGTTATCAATCATCAGAAATGGAAGCCCTGAAACACTTCCTATTTCACTGACCCTGAAAGACTTATGCTTGTCCAAAGCATTAATCCTCCGGATGACCGGGGCAAATGAACGTATTTTTCGGGGGCCGCTCATGGCCTTTCATTCCATGATAAATGATCAAGAGTCAAATAAATTTTCTTCTGATTAAAAAATCCAGAATTTCTTCATAGTTGCGCTTGCGACATGACTGTGGCAGAATTTCAGGACAATGAAGGTAGATCCAAGATTTTTAAAAGAAGAAGGTATCGAAGTTTTTTTGGGCAATGAATTGCTCATCAAGGGGCTTTTGGAAGTCGAAGGAGGCACTCATCTCTGGACAGGTTATCCCGGATCCCCTGTGGCCGGTTTTTTCGACTGTATCGAGTCTATCCAGGAACTCCCTAAAAAATACGGGATTCATGCGGCCATGGCGAATAATGAAGCCTTGAGTGTCGCGATGGTGAATGGCTCACAGATGTCAGGTTTACGCGCGATTGCAGCCATGAAATCCGTCGGGGTCCATGTCGCCAGTGACGCTTTAGCCCTTGGTAATCTGGCGGGTGCCCACCCGGACGGGGGTGCTGTTATTGTCTTGGGCGACGACCCTTGGAGTGAAAGCACCCAAGTCCCTGCCGATTCCCGTTATATTTGCAAACATCTGATGATGCCTGTCTTAGAGCCTAGCACTTTCCAAGAGGTCAAAGACTGGATCGACACTGCTTTTAAGCTCTCCCGCCGTTCAGAGCTCTATATCGGCTACCTCCTGACACCTAATCACGCAGACGGGGGCGCCTCCGTACTCGTCCGGAAAAATCAATTTCCCGAGATTAATACCAATAATAAAACCACCCTCGACACCAAAAATGGACTCCGGATCGAGGATATGGTCCTCCTGCCTCCCCGCACTTGGCGTAAAGAGCAGGACATGCCTTCGCGTGTAGAACGCCTCTGGAAAGCCGCTCGCGAGCTCGGGGTCAATCAATTCATCAACCGCCCGGCTGCAGGCCAACCAAAAGCCCCCCTCGGATTCATCGCAGCGGGGATGAGCTATAATTACCTTCAACACACCCTCTATGAACTGGGCGTGAATGAAAAAATCCCTCAACTCAAGCTCGGTCTTTGTTATCCCATTGACCCCGCATTAATCGAGGAATTTTCCGAATCTGTCGAAAATATCATCATTATCGAGGAGCGCCGCGGATTTGTCGAAGAGCAAGTCGCCCAGATCATTATCCGTCGCAACCAGAAAAATAGCTCCGAAAAACCCATTCAAGTTTTCGGAAAAGAATTCCCGAATGGACTGGAAGGGATTCCGAGTATTTTCGGGTTAAACCCCTCCATCCTCGTGGAGAAAATCGCCCCCCTGCTCAAGCAATTTGCCCAGAGCCACGGCATTCAAATCGACCAAGACATGATTGACGGGGAGCTCAACCTCATTGATTTCACCTCGAAATACGAAGTCGATACGATCGCCCGCACCCCGACTTTCTGCCCGGGTTGCCCCCATCGTGATTCGGCCAGTGTCCTGATGGATGTCAAAAAAGCATTCATGGACAAAGATTACATGAGGAAAAACCATCGTCGTGACCCGACGGATCTGGTTTTCCACGGGGACACCGGGTGTTACACCATGCTTATGTTCGAGCCCACCAAGGACCTGATGCATAATTATTCGGGCATGGGATTAGGCGGCGGCACCGGGGCAGGTATCGATCCTTTTATCAAAAATAAGCAGGTCGTATTCATGGGCGACGGAACCTTTTTCCATAGTGGACAACTCTCGATCACAAACGCCATCAAGAACCGCCAAGACATCACCTTTATTATATTAGATAATAAAACCACCGCCATGACCGGGCACCAGCCGACACCCTCGGTAGATTATGATTTACTCGGACGCGAGACATTTGCCCAGGACATCGAGAAAGTCGTCCAAGGCATGGTCGAGGCCCATACTTCTACGATTGTCAGGACAAACCCGGCCTACCGCGAGAGTTACCGTGAGCTTCTCGAAGAAACCATCCTCAAAGACGGGGTCAAAGTCATTATTGCCGACAAGGAATGCGGGATCACCTATCACCGGAAACAATTACGTGATGAACGTGCCGAGATTAAAGCCAAGGGTTTTCTCGAATCCAAAACATTCATCAATATCACTCCTGATGTTTGTGAAAACTGCCTGGAGTGCACGAAGTCAACAGGTTGTCCAGGACTTATTTTTGTCGATACCGACTACGGTCGCAAGATCCAGACAGACCTTTCCTGGTGCGTGGCGGATACGGCCTGTACAAAGCTCCATGTCTGCCCCTCTTTTGAGGAAGTGACCATTTTCCGTAAAGCTGCGCCGCCCAATCCCTTGGATGCTTTCGAGCTCACTGGCATTACTGAGCCCCGCCTTTCTGAGTTTAAACACTCTTGGAAAATTTTCCTCGCCGGAGTCGGCGGGATGGGGATCGCCACATCGACAGCGATTCTTGTCCGTGCCGGGCACAAGGAAGGTTTTAACGTCATGTTCGCTGAGAAAAATGGTCTCGCCATCCGTAATGGCGGGGTTTATTCACTCGTGACATTCCTGAAGCCCGGACAAAACCATTCATCCCAAATATCCTCTTATGGGAAAGCCGATGCCCTTCTCGGAATCGATATCCTGGAGGCCACTCGTAGCCTTGATCCTAAAGGCCATACCCGGATCGCCTCACCTGACTACACCACAGCGGTCATTAATACCGAGAAGACACCGACCATTATGACGCTTCTCGGCCGTGAGGATTTTGATGTATCCTCCTTGGAGAAAATCATCCGCCGCTATACAAAGCCCTCCACCTATTTCAGTTTTAATGTCTCGCAATTTGCCGAGAAGATCTTCGGCACAAAACTCTATGTGAATATCATGATGATCGGCATCGCCTACCAGAAGGGCCTCCTCCCTATTAGCGTGGAGAGCATCGAGTGGGCCATTCGCGAAACGACCGGCGGGGCTTCCCTGACAAATCTTAAAGCCTTTGCCTTGGGCCGTAAAATGGTCTGTGATCCCCAGCTTTTTGGATTCACCCCTGCAAACAATTACCTGAAAATACTCGAAGAAAAAGCGGGTATTCTAGCCATCAAAAATCAGGCCCTTGCCCAAAGCTACCGGGATCTCGTCGAAGAAACCGTCCAGAAAATCCAGATCGACAGTGACGGGCATTACCACTTGGCCATCCGTCTTTACGACTGTATCCAGTTCCAGAATATGGACTATGCCAAAACTTATATTTCGATGCTGACCCAGGTTTACCAAAAGGACTCGAAAGAATTTGGTTATCTGGCCACAAAAGCTGTCATCCAAAATCTCGCCAAGGTCATGTGTATCAAGGATGAATTCTATGTCGCCCACCTTTTGACCTCGGAAGAGAAACTCGCGCGTGATCGCCAACGTTATACCATCGATCCAAAGCGCGGGGATAAAATCACTTATACCCATCTGAATAAACCTCACTATGAATTTTTCGGGCATTCCATCGATTTCAGGATTAATACGAAAAACTGGATGCTCAGCACACTCAAACGAATGAAATTCCTCCGCCCATTCTTGGGTTCCTGGCATTTCGGCCATGAAAAAGCTTTCCGCGATTGGTATATCAGCCTCGTTCGTGAATTCCACCTGACAACGGCGAAAGGTTATGAATTAACCATTCAAATACTTCGTTTACCCGAGTCGGTCAGTGGTTATTATACAGTATCCCGCCCCAAAATGCAGGAAGCAAAAGAACGAGCTGACTACCTTAAAGATGTCATTTCGAGCTTGCCCGCCCAGCAACAGACCCAGCCCGATCTCTCCAAAAAATGAGTGTTTACTCCAAAAAGAAAACCGCGCAAGCCTTGGAAAAGATACCCGGCTGGAAATTAAATGGCTCCTCAATTTCAAGAACCTTTGTTTTTGAGGATTTTATCGCGGCTATGGGTTTTGTCACCCAGGTGGCTATACTTGCAGAAAAAGCCTTCCACCACCCCGATATCAATATCCGCTGGAATAAAGTGACGATCACCCTTTCGACACATGATGTGAGCGGCCTGACCAAAAAAGATTTTGATCTGGCAGGAAAATTGCAAGTGTTATAGGACATCTCTCCTCTTTTTTTGGTGCACCCATCCAAGCAAGATGGAAGGGATCATTATCATCCCCTTTGGCATTAATTTCTTACGACAAAGATCTAAAATCTGGTCCATGTCCTGTAAAGCCATCTCCATCAGACCATACCCACACGGATAAAATCATCCTGGACGATTTGGCCAATGGGGCCAAATCTGCCGTGAGGAAATCGAGCGTGTTTATCCTATATCAATGTTCACAAAAAAGGCGGCCCTGGAGATGGACCGCCTTGGAAAGCGATTTCTTTAATTTATCTGAGAAAGAATTATTTCAACGCTTGTTTCAGAAATTTAAGTCCATTGACTGCGATTTCATCGCGGGTGGGCTCGATCCGGCGCCAGATCGCGGCAGCGCGGGCAATCACCTTTACATCGGTTGTGAATGATTCAATCACGATATCACCTTTGTAACCGATTGATTTTAATGCCGTCTTAATTGGTTTCCAATCCGTATGATCATTACCGGGAGTCCCGCGGTCACTGCCACAAGCATGGAAATGCCCGAGCAATTTGCCCGCTTTTTTGATCGCTGCGCCGAGGTCTTTTTGCTCGATATTCATGTGGAATGTATCGAGGTGGATCTTCAGGGCGTTGCTATTAACGGCTTTCACCATGGCGAGGGCCTGGTCAATGGTATTGATGAAGTCTGTCTCGAAACGGTTGAGGGGCTCCAAACAAAGGGTCACGTTCTTTTTCTCAGCGTATTTGGCTAGTTGCTTGAGGTTTTTAACCACTGTGGCCCATTGTTTCTTGTATTCTGTCGGCTCCACCGCATCCGCACGCCCGACACTGGAGTAGATCGGACCGGCAAAGGTTTTACATCCAAGGGCAGCCATCTGGTCGATAACCCCTGTAATATATTTCATGGATGTTTTTTGTTGTAGGGCATTCCCACGAAAATCGCGGTCGGGTCCCATGGCCGCGCAAATTGATCCGCAGACAAGTCCGTTTTTATCAAGGTGTTTTTTGATAAAGGCCGGATCGATATGGGAAGGATCTTCAATGGCGATTTCGACAGAATCAAAACCCCATTTTTTAAACTTCGGGAAAAGTTTCACGCTATCATTGGTGAAGGGTGAAACAAAAAGGAACGTGTTTACTCCGTATCTCATACTAAATTCTCCTGTAATTTGTGTTTAATTATTTTCTTAGCACCAAGGGGTTGGCTGAGGGCCGGGGCCTTCGTTCCAGAATATATACAGACCATCTTTTCCGGGGGCAATAATTTCCGGAAGCCCATCTCCATTAAGGTCTTTAACCTCAAAATAGATGCCACATCCCTTGGCTTCATTGAGGGAACCGTAGGTGATGACCTGTTTGGCAAATCCTTCACCAGTCCATTTATAGTAATAAATCCCGTAATCATCCCATTCTCCGGGTTCTGCTCCGCAATGGGCACGGTGGCGTTTTCCCGTGACGAGCTCTGGTTTACCGTCGCCGTCAATATCCAGCCACTGGAGATCATGGAACTGCGCATTAAAAGGATCAATCGGGTGCTTGATCCAGGTACGTTTGCCGCCCTCGATCTTTTGTTCCCACCAGTCGAGCCCATAGCCGTGGGCGTTACCCACGATGATTTCGCCTTTGCCGTCGCCGTTGATGTCGGCAATGATAGCCGGGCAACTGAGAGCCGGGCTGATCTTGTCGGGCCAATCATTGTGCCATATCCATTTGTCCTTCCAAGGACTGGCAGGACATTCCAGCCAGCCTTTAGAGAAAAGCAGATCCATGCGACCGTTACCGGCTATGTCACCGCAACCAAAACCGTGTCCCTGTGACTCACCCTCGGCTAAGGTATGCAGGACGATACGTTCGAACTTGCCAGTCCCTTTCCTGTCTTTATCGGTCACAAGTTTATAGATAAATATTTCCTGGGAAGCGACGGAATTTGGAACTATTTCGATGATGCCGTCACCATCGATATCCCACGCACGGGTGGTTTCTAGGCCCTTAATTTCCCCTTCGGATTCATGAATAGCCCAAGGTTTATCCGTTTTTCCAGGGTTTTCAAACCAGCGCATGGATTTGCTCCAGAATCCACCGGAGACAAAGTCGAGATAACCGTCCCCATTAATATCAAGGGAAATGGAGGAAAAATCGTCATAATATTCCCCGTAACGTTTGGGTTCATAAATTTGTTTTTTGATCCGGAAATCCGGTCCTTTGTACCAGTATCCCCCGCTGACAATGTCAAGAACACCGTCACCATCGACATCAAACACCCCGGCGGCTTCGAAGGGTTCGTCCGATACCCACTGTTTTCTCCAACGTAATGGTCCCATAAAAATCTCTCTTTTAAAAAAATCAAAGCCCACGTTCCCCACGGGCAAAAATTAATTATTTACATTTTTAAGCCCGTGGGGAACACAGGCTCTATAACTGTCAGGTCTATTATTTTCCAAAACGCAGACGGATGTATTCGCGGGCGACCTTGATGTCTTCGAGGGCTTCGGCGGCGTCGCAGGCTGGTTTGGCTTTGCCCGCCACTGCGGCGACGAAGTTTTCCGCCTGCTTGAACATCGCGTGATCAAACGGTAACATCGGCACCGTTGTGGTCGGAGAAACACCCTCGACACCGTCCTTGAAAATCTCGATACGACCAGGGCGATTGTGAGCGAGCGGGCATGGGAGTTCGATTTTGATATAACCTTTTTCAAATCCGATAAGGTAGGACTCCTGCCAGTCCATGGACGTGAAATAAGGAGTCATCTCTAGAACAATCGGAATCCCGCTGATACTTTCGCCAGCCATGAGAACTCCTGATTTTTCCGCATACGTCGCGCGATAACGTTCCCCAAGCAGATAGGCGATCAAATTGACCTGGTGGATGAAATAATTAACGAAACCTTGATATTCATTATTGAGAGTCTCGTCCATATCGGGCGGATTCGGATCACCGAGAATGGTCGGCACCTTCTCGTCAGTGGAAATCAATCCTCTAGCTCCGTTTCCAACCCAATCCCCAGCAGGCATCAGAGCCCGGATGTACTTCATCTTACCGACTTCCCCAGAGGTTTTCCAATCGGCAATTTGTTTGATGGCATACGCCACCGCGGGGTCGTTCCGCTTATGATAGCCGACCATCTGCCAAGTTCCGGTTTCCTGAAGGGCTTTGCAGATTTTTTCGCCGGTGGCAATGGAGTTAGAAATAGGTTTTTCCGTGAAAACCGGAAGTTTATGTTTAGCAATCATCGGAATAATCGATCCGTGGAAGTGGAAAGGCTGGGAGGCGACGACCCCATCGAGTTTTTCAGCAGCAAACATTTCTTCTGCTGTCAAATAGACCTTTGGCACTCCATAACGGGCGGCGACGAGTTTACCCATTTCAGGGCGAAGCTCGGAAATGGCGACGACTTCACAGTCGGGGACGTTGACGTAATTTTGAAGGTGCGCGCGCTGTCCCATGAATCCGACGCCGACGAAACCGATTTTGACTTTTGACATAGTGGATGGATTTTTGTTTAGGGTTAATCAAAGCAATGATTGCTTTTCATCTCATTAAGAACCCCTTCCAGAAAACCGCCAGAGCGCAAATTGCTTTGATTTGTCATAAATTGCCCTACCATTCATCGATGAAGAATGTCTATCCTCTCGGAGTCGGGTACTTGAATGCAAGCCCCGACTGGAGGTATCCGGCCCATAAACACAAGCATCACGAGATTATCGTGATCCTCAAGGGACAGTTAAAGGTCATCATGCATGGAAAAACATTCCTGGCAAAAAGTGGTGATTTATTGCTCTACCATGCAAATGTCTCCCATGATGAGTTCGCAGACAAGAGTAATCCCCCCCAGACCCTTTTTATGGGGATACCCCGGAGTTATAACCTCTCGGGCATTCCTCCCCACGTCCACGACAGTAACCGCCGGGTGAGCAATTTGCTCCGGTGGATCCAGGAGGAACAATTCTGCCATAATCCTGCCAGTAGCGCCGCGCAAATTGCCTTTTTAGAAGCTATCATTGTCGAGTTACAGCGTCTCAGCGGTAACCGGGAGAATCCCCTGATTGAGAAAATTAGAAGTTTTATTTGTGACAGGCTCTCCAGTGACTTGACGGTCGATGACCTCGCACAAGTTGCACAACTCAGTAAATTCGCCTTTATCCGGAAATATAAAAAAGTCTCCGGGTATACTCCGATGGAGGAAGTTCGCAAAATTAGGTTAGAAACCGCGCGCCAACTCCTCCTTAGCCAGAATCTCCCCCTTAAGGAAATCGCCCCCCAAGTTGGTTACGGAGATGAGTTCCAACTTTCCCGAGCCCTCCGGAAAATCTACGGTACGGGGGCTCGTAAGCTACGGGCATCAATCAAGTAGATCTTTAAAAATAAGGGCCATCTTAACTACGGAATAAAAAATCCCTATTTTTTTGTCAGGCCAAACTTATCATGGATGATATTCGCGGCGCGATCGGCGTCTTTCAGGTCGATAATGACCGAGATTTTAATTTCCGAGGTGCTGATCAGCTGAATATTGATTTTTTCTTGGGCCAGAGCCTCAAACATTGTCGCGGCTACACCGGAATGGGAACGCATTCCCACCCCGACCACGGAAACTTTTGCCGCCTCGTGTTTTTGACCGAGGCGTACTTCTGCAGAATCGACTTTATGCTCTAAGACAAAGGCCTCGATTGCCTTGGTCGCGCGGGCCTCATCCTCTTTAGACACAGTGAAGGTCAGGTCCGTGCTCTTGTCGCTGATACGGCTGTTATTCTGCACGATCATATCGACATTGATATTGGCATCAGACAATTGGCGGAAAAGCTTGGCAGCGATTCCAGGAACGTCTGGGAGATTCTCCACCGACACTTTGATTTGATTTTTATCCACTGACACACCACGAATGACGACATCTTCCATATTTTTTGTTTCCTCTTTAACAATTGTTCCTTCCTGATCCCCCATACTGGTGCGAACCTCAAAAATAACGCCGAATTTCTTCGCGAACTCCACCGAGCGTGATTGCATCACTTTGCTTCCAAGACTCGCCATTTCCAGCATTTCATCATAGGAAATCTCATGAATCTTCTGGGCTCCCTTTACAATTCTCGGGTCACAAGTATAAACCCCGTCCACATCGGTGTATATCTGGCATAAATCCGCTTTTAATGCTGCCGCCAAGGCAATGGCAGTTAAATCAGAGCCGCCGCGTCCCAATGTGGTAATATGACCATCATTATTCTGCCCTTGGAATCCCGCCACGATCACGACCTCACCTGCATCCAAGTGGGCATGGACTTTTTTAGGGGTAATATTTTGAATCTTAGCCTTGCTGTGAAACCCGTCGGTGACAATCCCCGCCTGTGCCCCTGTCATGGAAGTGGCTTTAACACCGGCTGAATGCAGGGCCATCGCAGTCAAGGCAATGGTGGTTTGTTCACCCGTCGCGAGAAGCACGTCCATCTCCCGTTCACTGGGTTGGCCAGATACTTCCCTGGCAAGCTTGATCAAAGAATCCGTCACTCCACTCATTGCGGAAACAACAACGACGATTTTGTTTCCCTCATCATGCCACTTTTTTACACGGGCGGCCACGTTACGGATCCTTTCAGGATTACCGACACTCGTCCCACCGTATTTTTGAACAATCAATGCCATAAATTTATAATCCGATTACTTTAAGAACGGCTTCCTTTGTTGCTGGAACTGTCACGGGACGTTCGCTGGCCCCAATCGCCGAGTCAGGATCTTTCAGGCCATGTCCGGTCATAGTCGCAGTAATGACCGCCCCACGTGCAAATTGCGCATCGGTTTTTAATGTCTTAATCAAACCCGCCAAGGGAGCTGCACAAGCGGGCTCGACAAAAATGCCTTCCGTGCGGGCGAGGAGTTTATATGCGTATAAAATCTCTTCATCAGTGACCAGATCGATTTTACCACCGGACTCGATAGCCGCATCTGAGGCTCCCTTCCAACTGGCGGGGTTCCCGATGCGGATCGCCGTGGCCACAGTCTGTGGCTGCTCAACGATATGCCCCAAGACAATCGGGGCTGCTCCGGCAGCTTGCCAACCACACATGCGGGGCAATTTGCCTGACTTTCCAGCGGCCTTGTATTCTTTAAAACCCTTCCAATAAGCGGTGATATTGCCGGCATTACCCACGGGCAGGAAATGGTAATCAGGAGCCTCCCCGAGATCATCAATAATTTCAAAGGATGCTGTCTTTTGACCTTCGATACGGACTGGGTTGATTGAATTCACGATCGCTACGCCTCCCATGGCACCGATTTCACGGACAAGATTCAACGCTTCATCAAAATTCCCCTCGATCGAGACAATTTTCGCCCCATACATCATGGCTTGGGCGAGTTTACCCAAAGCGATTTTTCCCGCTGGCAAGAGTACAACCGCTTTCATTCCGGCCCGGGCGGCATAAGCGGCGGCGGAAGCCGAGGTATTCCCCGTGCTGGCACAAATGACGACCGTGGCCCCATCTTCAGCCGCCTTCGAGATAGCCATCGTCATTCCGCGATCCTTAAAAGAGCATGTCGGATTGAGGCCTTCATATTTCAAATAAAGCTTAAAGTCCCCGCCAATGGCACTCACAAAATGATCAACCGGAATCAAAGGAGTATTGCCCTCATGCAATGTAATGACAGGGGTTTTCTCCGAGACGGGGAGAAAGTCGCGGTAACGGTTGATTAATCCAGTATAATGTGGGGTCATTGCGAATAACTTATTCAAAGGTTTCAATCCGAATCAGGCGTGTAGGAGCCTTGACTGTGGAGAGTTTATCGATTTGTTTGAGCGCGTCGCGCAAATGGCGTTCGGTAGAGTCGTGGATCAAGAGGACAAGGGGAACATGTTCACCCTCCTCATCACTCTCGGGTTGGATCACCGAGGAAATACCGATTTTATTCTTACTTAAAATCTGCGCAACTTGCGCGAGGACTCCGGGCTTATCAAGCACACTGAGCCGGAGATAATAACGACTGACGATATCATCGATTTTTTTCACCTTCCCGTAAAGCTTGTGGGCACTAAAGGAACGGACTTGTTTATTGCCCGCAAGACTAGTCGCGGCCTCGGCTATATCACCGATTACTGCACTGGCCGTGGGATCCTGACCTGCCCCCCGTCCATAAAACAATGTATCACCGACGACATCCCCACGCACACAAATGGCATTAAAAGCACCATTCACCTGGGCGAGGACATGTTCCTTTGGAACCAAAGTCGGATGCACCCGGATCTCGACATCATTTTTCCCATCGGCACGGATGATCCCGAGTAATTTAATCACATACCCGAGCTGGCGCGTATAACAAATATCTTGGGCACTGACCTTACGAATCCCCTCGACATACATTTGTTTCGGATTCACCCAAAAGCCATAGGCCAAGGAGGCCAAGATACAAGTCTTGTGGGCGGCATCCCAGCCATCCACATCAAGGGTGGGATCAGCCTCGGCAAACCCGAGCTTTTGAGCTTCCGCGAGGGCTGCATCAAAGCTCGCCCCGCTTTGGGTCATGCTCGAAAGGATATAGTTACAGGTGCCATTCACGATCCCGTGCAAGCTCTGGATCCGGTTGGCAATCAATCCCTCATTCAACGCCTTGATAATGGGGATCCCCCCGGCGACACTCGCCTCATAAAAAAGCGGGGCCTTGTATTTTGTGGAAAGGGCGAATAATTCCTTCCCGTGCTCGGCCAAAAGGGCTTTGTTTGCAGTCACGACAATCTTACCCTGGGTCAGTGCCTGGGAAACTATCTCCTTGGCCGTTGTGGTGCCTCCGATTAACTCGACGACAATTTGCACGGCAGGGTCATTAATGACCGACTCCCAGTTTTTTGCCCAGAGTTCGGGAGCAATTTGCACAGCCCTTTTTTTCTTTGGGTTACGAGCAAATACCCTTTTAACGGACAAACGGGTGCTGATTCTTTCAGACAATAGGGAAGCGTTCCGGTTCAAGTGTTTAACGACACCCTGACCGACTACTCCCAAACCAATAATTCCAACACCAATTTCTTTCACAAGACAGTTCCATTTCGTTAAGAAAGACTGGAATTTGTAGCTATTATAAAAGGGTTAAGCAATAGCTTATTTCAGTTTAATGACTTTGTGAATCCGGATAAATTTGCTTTTACCTTTTACGGCCACCTCGCCGAGGGATTCGGTCTCGACATGATCCTTGACCTGCTGATAAGTCTCTTCGCCAATAAGAATCTGGGCATCATATTGCCGGGTCAAGGTTTCAATCCTTGAACTCAAATTCACCGCGTCACCAATGACCGTATAAGTAACCACTTCCGAAGAGCCCATATTACCAACGACCATGGGGCCTGTATTGATTCCAATTCCCATTGTGAGCATGGGAATACCCCTATCTTTCCAGAGTTCATGCAGACGGACAATTTCCTGTTGCATATCCAAGGCAGTCTTGACCGCCCGCAGGGCATGATCTTCTTGTTCTTGCGGAGCTCCCCAAAACGCCATAATCGCGTCCCCCATATACTTATCGAGGGTCCCGTCATACTTAAAGATCACAGGTGTTAACCGGTCTAAAAGCTCATTCAAAATAGGAACCACAATCTCCGGCGGGGATGATTCACACAGAGTGGTAAATCCTCTGACATCGGCAAAAAGGACGGTTAGCTCACGGCGAACCCCACCCATTTTTAATAACTCGGGATCTTTGAGGACAGCCTCCAAGATGTTACGGGAAAGGAAATGGTTAAATGTTGATTTTAGACGGCCTTTCTCCCGGGCTTCACTGACCATCCGGTGTGAAGTGATCCCGATAACCATACCAATAGAAATCACAAGGGGGCCGGCTGTTTGGACAACTCGATTGAAGTAGTCAAAAAATATAATCACCACAACACAATAGAGTCCAGTAATAAAAATAGCGGAAATTACTGACCATTTTGTAGGGAGATAGGTCGATGTGCTAAATACCCCTGCAAATAATAGCGTGAATAAAAGCACACTGGCAGATGGCCCAAGCGGAACTAAAAAATCGTTCAAGACGATATTAGAATATGCATTTGCATGCACCACAACCCCTGGACTATTCGGATCAAGGGGTACTGGCAAAATATCCATTCCCGTACCGGTAAAGCCAATCAGAATCATTTTATCAGTGACAATAGCTGCCAAGTCTTCATTGGGTACGCCTGCCGACTCGTCAATGGCAGAAATAACCTGTTGATAACCCGCACCCGAAAAATTGGTTAGTTTGCCGCGATAATTAATCATCATATTATTCGCTTCATCCATAGGGATGATTACCGGCACGGCTCCCGGCCGGGGGATACGGATTTTGTCTCCGGGAAAAATCTCCAAATCCTTAAAACTGACCCTAAAGTGGTGACAAGCCATCTCTAAAGCCATGGATGGATACATTTTATTTTCAAAACTGATGATCAAAGGAATGCGGCGCACTACCCCGTCCTGATCCCGAGGCATACTCACGAGTCCTAAATCGCATTTCTGGGATAATACTCCGAAGGGAACAAGCAAATTATTATCTTCTATGGAAGCCGCCAGGATCACTTTATTACCAATGCCTATTTTCTGGATGAATCTTGCATCAGATTCAGAGTTCCTCAAATCCGGTTCAGAAAACAGGATATCAAACGCAATCGCATTGGGAGAATAAGGCAAAAGTCCTTGTAAAAGATTTCCATGAGTTTCACGCGGCCATGGCCAGCGGCCAATTTCTTTGAGGGCTTTATCCCCAATCCCGATCAGAAAAATGTCCGAGTTAATTTTAGACTCATTGTAAGGCCTCCACTGAAAACGCCAATCCTGGGTTAAAAGTTCCAGTTTTCCAAAAAGGGGTACCTGACCAACTAAAAGATTAAAAATGAGTGCACCGACAGTAAAAAGAAAAACCTCCACCACCCGGAGGCGGCAGAGGTTTTTAAAATGGGATATCCCGTTAGCCAAAGGATTAGGGGTTTACTGGGGAAGTAGACTGGTTATTCGGGAATTGTGAGTTCTGCGAATCCTGTTGTTGGCCGGGAGGAACAAACGGTTGGAAATTAGGAGGATTTTGGAAAAAACCAGCTTCGTTAAGGGAATTAATCAGAGTAGCAAATTCCGTCATTTCAGGCTCAGCCCATTCAAGGTCTTTATCTACCGCATCCTCAGGTATGAAGAGGAAAGCTTGATTTTTATTGATATTATTCATGGCTCCCGCTGCCGCCATTTCAAAGAGTGTTTTAACCACACTTTTGGGAATTTTCATTCCCTTAGCCGTGTCAACAACCTCTTTATAAGACAATACCCCGTTCTTGGCAGACCAGACTACGGTACCTTGGGAAGTAAAAACAATCAATGTTGTGCCTTTTGTTACTCCGGCAACCCGAGAAGGAGTAAACGGGGCACCCGTGATAATAGCCACATACCCTTGAGTTCCGCGAACAGAACCAACAGCCATGGGTGAATCCAACTCAAATTTACCATTACCTTTTACCTTTGCGGCATTAAATAGGGTAATTCCCTTAAGCATATAAACGACTGTTTCCAATTCACCCGGCGCAATCAATTTACTTTTATCAACACGCATCACTGATTTTTCCTTAACCTGGAAAATATTGAATGTCGCCTTTTGCTGAAGCATTAAATCTGTATTTGCTTCCGTTTTAATTACACTTCCAACAGGAAGCTCCATACCGGTGGCTAGAGGCGTAGAGGCTCCCTTGACAGAGTCCCCGTAAAAGGCCTTTCCTTTTAATGCGATCACCTTAAAGGCTAAATCCTGCGAATATGCTGAAGTTATTGTTAGCACGAGGACAAAGAAAAAATGGAAACAAGTTTTATTCATAAAAGCCTTTCAAATCATGTAGAGCGACGAATCGCACTTCTACGATATATATATTACTAGCAAATTAGCATAGATTGTCACTTAAAAAAAGCGAGTATTTCTTTTTGAATTAGGTCAACCCCTTCATTCATTTGAGCAGAAATGGGAATAATCTTTAGACGGCAATGCCTCTTAAACTCTTTCAGAAACCCTTCCGCCTCAGGTAAATCCATCTTATTAGCAGCAATAAATGCGGGGCTTTTGGTTAATGAAGGATTATAAAGTTTAATTTCCTTCCGGACACTACAAAAATCCTCGTAGGGATTTCTCCCCTCAGATCCACTCATATCCACGACATAAACAAAAACCTTACAACGCTCGATGTGACGGAGAAACTCATGTCCGAGCCCCACATTTTCATGGGCTCCCTCAATCAATCCTGGAATATCAGCAACAAGAATCTTTTTCCCGTCTGGTTTATCGATGGCCCCAATCACCGGATTTAATGTGGTAAAGGGATAAGGCCCGATTTTGGGATGGGCATTAGAAATCTTTGATAAGAGGGTCGATTTTCCAGCATTCGGATAACCCACTAACCCTACATCAGCAATCATCTTCAAAACCAACCAATAATCCCCAGCCTCCCCGTCCCGGCCATACTCAAACTCACGGGGAGCTTGGTGCTTAGAGCTTTTCCAATGAGTATTTCCACGCCCCCCCCGGCCCCCTTTAGAAAGGACATACTCTTCACCAAGCTCAGTCAGATCCTTAAAAGAAACCATGTGACGGTCAAAATGCAACTCTCCAGAAAAGTCATGTGGAATGTATTCATCATCCAATATTGTTTCAAGGGGGACAAGCTCGGTCTCCGCCTTATCGGGGCGGACTTTTATAAACGGCCCTTCTTCACGGGTTGCTCTAACCTTCTGGGTTATCAAAGACTTTGAATTATCCTTAATCCGGTAAATCACCGTTCCTTGGGGAACCTTTAAAATATAGTCTTTCGCGTTCTTACCATGGCATTTCTTACCTTTTCCATGTGCTCCATTATCAGCTACCCTGATCGGTTGGAATTTGAGGTCAACGAGGTTATTGACGGAAGAATCCACTTTAAGAATAATACTCCCCCCATTACCCCCGTCCCCGCCATCAGGACCTCCATTAGGAACATACTTCTCACGACGGAAACTGACACAACCGTCCCCGCCACGCCCAGCACGAGCTTGAATAAATGCTTTATCAACAAACATAAGAGGATTGCGCCATAAAGTTCACAAAAAATTTTAAAATGAAAAAGCGCGCAATTTCCTTGCGCGCTTTTTACCTATCAAAAAATGCGTATAATTAAGCTTGGGCTTCTGCAGGCAGGATATTAACCCGTCTGCCTTCGCGGTCGAATTTTACAACACCATCAATAAGTGAAAAAAGTGTGTAATCACGGCCTTGGCCAACATTGCGGCCAGCGACAAATTTTGTCCCGCGTTGGCGGATGATAATATTACCAGCAAGGACGGATTCGCCGCCAAAACGTTTGACTCCGAGACGCTTGCTTACGCTATCACGGCCATTCTTGACTGAGCCTTGACCTTTTTTATGTGCCATAATCTTTTAATCTCCAAATAATTTAAGCACCGACAATCGACTTGATCTTGATTTTCGTCAATTGCTGACGATGACCGACTGTGCGATGGTAGCCTTTACGGCGTTTGAATTTGTATGCAGTGACTTTAGGAGCTTTAAAATTCGAGGCGATAATCTCGCCTGTTACTTTAGCACCTATGACAACGGGTGTCCCAATAGTGACATTATCCCCATTACTCACTAAAAGGATATCATCAAAGGCAACTTCCGTTCCGGATTCCACTCCGTCGAGAAGCTCCACATTAATTGTATCGCCTTCAGTAACCTTGTACTGCTTTGAACCTGTTCTTAATACTGCGTATGACATATCTATAAACTCCGTTTCTAATCAAAAAGAGTGGTGCATAATGCCAAATCGTCTGAAGACCTCAAGTAAAAAGAAGATTTTTTTGATAATATCTTTAAAAATAATTCCTTTACACGCGAAAAGTGCTCGATTTGTGGGGGTTTCAGGAAAAACCGTATGATTCTATCCTTGAAAAAAAAGATAATAATATGTTTTGTCATTCTATCACGACAATTCTCATGCCCTGATGCATGAATAATGTTGTTTAGCCTATATGATCAGTAACGTCATTATCCTCAGTTCAAATAAGGACTTTCATACATCGATCCTCTCCAGCTTGGATCTTGTCATGGGAAAAGCCTATTATTTATCCGAGACAGATGACTTTAAAAAATTCGTTGATTCATTCAATTCCTTAAAATATTCCAAGCCTATTGTAATAGCTGAAAATTGCGCCGAGTTGAATGATCTCATCCAAGGGTTTTACCCCGAAATCATTAAGTCCGAGTGCCCATTTCTTAACCCGACCGACAAAACACCCTCGGATACAATTATCCAATCCCTCCAAGTAATTGTAGAAAAAAATGATGATTTTACGCTTGGATTTCAAACCCATATCAGCGGGATGGCTCTCCTGAATCTCGTATATATTTATGTGCTCATCGGGGAAACTCGCCATTTACGCATAATAGAGTCTGAGACCCAGCGGGTCGGGTTTATGAAAATCGGCCAAAGTAAAATTATTTCTGCTAAAACATACGATTCCCACGGACTCATTGCACTGATCGACATGCTCCAATGGCAGTCCGGGAGCGTGGAAGATGAAAACCGCGAAATTGTTTATGAGCCCATCGACGGGGTCCATATCGATGGCCCCCAGGCCTTAATGCATGCTGTTCATGCCATTGACGAAGGCAATGCCCAGCCAAACCCTGGACTGCCGATTCAACCAACTAATTCCTTGGCTTAGAACGTTCTTTTTTTCTCCCAAGGACATATTTGCTGCATGTTTAGTGCCCATGCGCAGACCTGACTGAGGGCTTTTCTTCCAAATAATCAGAAGGGTCGCGTCTTAGCTCATCCTCATTTCCCCCTTCAACCCAGAAGATAAAAAGTTTGTAACCGATGGAAAATATTATGGCCCCCTTAAAGAGCCCAATAATGCCACTATGAAGGAATCCCCCAATGGCACCGATAAAAATAACAGCCATGGGGACATCAGCCCCACGACCCAGTAGGATCGGCTTGAGGATATTATCCACCGGTGAAATCAGGATGCACCAAATAAGCAGGCAAACAGCCGTCGTCATATCCGACTTTAAAAACATATACACCACCACAGGAACCATAACGGGAACAATCCCGATTTGGATGACTCCGAGAATCACGCCGATTAAAACCAGCAATCCCGTCCCGGGGACACCCGCCAACTCAAACCCAATTCCCATCAAAGTTGATTGAATAAGGGCCACTCCGATAATCCCGCGAAGCACTAAACGGACAGTTCTCTCCGCTATCTTGGCAAATTCCCCGCCCCTTTTACCCAGTAACTTTTCCGAGAAACTCAAGGCCATCTTTGACCCCGCACCGGCATGAACCAATAAAACCCCTGATAGGACGATCGATATAAAAAACTTTATATAAGCCACCATCGTCAACATGGCTGAAGTAATCAAAACAGAGCTCCAATGCCTGATCTCTATGATATGTTCTTTAAGGGTTACATCGATATTCTGGGCAAAATGGTCCAGCTCTTTGGAAAGGAATTTCCCCACATAAGGCCATTGTTCCATCCGGGTCACTTCGATAACATTAATCTGGCTGATTTCCAACGCATGGCTCTTGAGGTGATAAATTCCGTCGAAAAGCGATTTAGCAAAAAAAACGGCTGGAAGTAGAAATACAACCACCAAAAAAAGAACGATCATAATGGCAGCAAGAACCCGGCGCCCCTTCAATCTCTTTAAGACTTTTTGATATACTGGAAAGAGTGAAACGGCAAAAATAACCGACCATAATAAGATATCCAGAAAGGGGTGGATGATCGTATAACACCAATAAAAGAGAAATATAAGCATTCCTATTCGAATGGTAATCTCGACACTTTTCCTGATATCGGGCACACCCGCATGCGATTCTTTTTCTTTAATCATATATTCCCCTGATCAGTTCTCTTGACCGGCTAAAGTATAGATGACACATCACTGTTGCACTCTTTTTTATTTTACGATTCGACCCTTTCCCGATCAACCATCGATCCTTTGTCCGGATCAAAAAAGCTAATTACTGAGTTTTTTGACATTTTGTATTGCTTCAAAAGAAGGCTTTGCGTAATCCTACCCCTCCTGATTGACAGGTAAACCATATGATGAATCCACTGGGCGAAATGAAAATATTAACCGGCTCTTCTAATCCCGATCTAACGGCAAAAGTGGCCGCTTATGTAGGGATCAAAATGTGTGACGCGGAGGTCACTTCCTTTCCTGACGGAGAAACATTCGTCAAGATCAAGGAGAATATCCGTGGGCGTGACGTTTTTATTGTGCAAAGCACCTGTCCCCCGACCAACCACCATTTAATGGAGCTTTTTATCATGATTGATGCGGCTAAAAGGGCCAGTGCCAGCCGCATTACCGCCGTCATCCCATTTTATGGTTACGCCCGGCAAGATCGTAAAGACCAGCCCCGTGTACCGATTACTGCCAAACTCGTTGCGAACCTGCTCGTCAAAGCCGGGGCAGACCGGGTGATTACCCTCGACTTGCATGCCCAACAAATCCAAGGGTTCTTCGATATTCCTGTAGACCATTTATACGCTTCACCTGTTATTTATAAGTATTTTGTCGATCAAAAATATAAAAATCTCGTTGTGGTCTCCCCTGATGTTGGGGGGATTAAAATGGCTTATGCTTATTCAAAAAAGTTTGATGCCAGTCTCGCCATCGTCGCTAAAAACCGTATAAGTGCCACGGAGACAGAGGCCTTGTACCTAGTTGGGGACGTCAAGGGGAAAATTGTAGTGATTGTGGATGATATGACCGAGACTGCAGGAACTCTCTGTAATGCTGCAATTTCTATAAAAAAAGCTGGTGCAAAGAAGATCATTGCGGTAACTTCTCACTCCATTTTGACGCGTAAGAGCGTCGAGCGCTTGAAGGCTTCGCCAATTGAAGAGCTCATCACGACGGATACTGTCCCACACAAAGTCGATTTAAAAGGCTTTAAACTGACCGTACTCAGTGTCGCTGAGCTTTTGGGCGAGGCCATTTTGCGCATTCACCGTAATGAATCGGTGAATAGTTTATTTGACGTTAAAAAATAACAAAATCAATCGCTGAGGCACGCCGGTTGTGCGGGGTGAATCAGGGGTAAAGGATAAGAGTATGGCCAATCAAATTAGTCTAAAAGCAAAGGCTCGTAGCAGCCACGGTAGAAACGCGGTGAATCAACTCCGTAAAACAGGAGCGATTCCCGGAATCATTTATGGTCGCAAGACCACACCCCAGAATGTCGAGATTTGCCTGCGCGAGTTACAGACAGCACTCCGTAAAACAACCAGCGAGAATATCCTCGTTGACCTCCAACTGGATATCGACGGGAAAATAGAAAACCGTTTTGCCCTATTACAGGAAATCCAACGTGATTACCTCCGTGATCTCTATCTCCATGTCGATTTTCAGGAGGTCGCCCAGGATGAAACCATCCACCTCGAAGTAGCCGTCGAATCAGAAGGCGAACCTACCGGTGTTAAGACAGGCGGGGGTCTCCTCGAGCACACACTGCGCATTCTTCATATTGAATGTTTGCCCAAAGATATTCCTGATGCCATCTGGATAGATGTCAGCAGCCTGAATATTGGGGAATCCATCCATGTAAAGGATATCATCGCCCCGGCAGGTGTAAAAATCACCAGCCAACCTGAGCTTACCGTTTTTGCCTGTGTCGCTCCGAAGAGTGAGGAAGCTGCTGCAGCTGTCATCGCTGATGCCACTAAAGAAGTCGAGGTGATCAAGGAAAAGAAACCTGCTGAAGGTGACGCAAAAGCCCCGGCAGCCAAGGAAACCAAGAAATAATTTTTTTTACCCGGACGGAGCACCCTCATCAGGCCAGCTCCGTCTTTGTTTTTTGAAACATGTTCGGACAACTCTTCAATCCCTGGAAGCGGTTGGCACCGGACAACGATTCGGATAAGGACTCCCTTCGGGGGGTTCATATCATTGCAGGTCTTGGCAATCCCGGATCAAAGTATGAAAAAACCCGCCATAACATCGGGTTTACCGTACTCGATCAATGGACCCGCCAAGAATCCGTCAAGTTCACTGAAAAACGCGAATGGAAAACCCTTTTTGCAGAACTCAGGTATGACGGACAACGTGTCATTTTACTGAAACCTTTGACCTTTATGAATAACAGTGGGGAAAGCCTCCACGCCGTTCAAAAATGGTTCAAGGTCCGGCCGGAACATATCATGGTTCTTGTTGATGACACGGCATTGCCTCCCGGTCAAATCCGGTTCAGGTCAAAAGGCTCTAGTGGCGGACATAATGGTCTTAAATCCATTATTCAACATGTCGGCACCGAGCAATTTGCCCGTGGACGGATAGGCATCGGGAATAAACCGCATCCCCAAGCTGATCTGGCTGATTTTGTCTTGGGACAATTTGCACCGGATGAAATCGAGTTAATGACTCAAAAAGTCATTCCTGATGTCATTGCTGGTGTGAAAATGTGGATCGGGCAAGGAATCGAAAAAACAATGAACCAGTATAATCAAAGCAAATAAAAAGGACTATAATATGAAAAGGTATGAAGCCTTGTTCATTCTGAACAACAAAGGCAAAGAAGAAACCATCCCCGAATTGATTGAACGTGTGAAAGCCGATCTTCAGTCATCCGGAGCAAAAGTTTCTTCAATCCAAAAGCTCGAAAAAAAGCAATTTGCTTACATCTCTGATAAACTCACGAGCGGCTACTATGTGAATTATGTTTTTGAAGCTGAACCAGCTATTGCCGACAAACTCAAAACTCGTTTTCAATTAGACGACGAAGTTTTCCGTGTGATTATTGTTAACGCACCCCTGACTGTTAAACCACTGGGTGAAACAGCAGCGGCTTAGTATTCAATCAACCCTCAAAACTGTCAAAAACTTATGGCCAGCCTGAATAAAGTCCTTCTCATCGGTAATCTGACCCGGGATCCGGAGCTCCGGTACACCCCCAAAGGAACCGCTGTAGCGGACATCGGCATGGCCATCAGCCGGACTTATAAAACCCAAGACGGGCAGGATCGTGAAGAAGTCTGCTTTGTCACTGTGGAAGTCTGGGGCCGCCAAGCTGAAACGGCTGGCCAATATTTGAGCAAAGGCTCCCCGGTCTTTATTGAAGGGGAACTCAAGTTTGAATCATGGACAAATAAAGAGGGTAAAAAACAAAGTTCACTTAAAGTACGTGCCGAGCGTGTCCAATTCCTTGGAAGGCCGAAAAATGCCGAGTACAAAGATGGTAATGCCGCACCGAAACAAACCCGGAATCAGGATCATGAGAGCAGCGGTACAGCAGCCTCGACAAGTTTTGAAGAAGCACCCGCCTCTGATGACGATGACATTCCATTTTAAATCCAAAATAATCTCTATCTAACGAAAGTAATTCATATGGCTACCACACAAGTCATTCTCACAACAAGTATCCGTAAACTCGGCGGTGAAGGTGATATCGTCACTGTCCGTCCGGGGTTCGCCCGTAACTTCCTCATCCCTTCAGGGCAGGCACTTCCCGTGAATAAACTCAATATGCGTAATATTGAAAACCTGAAGAGAAAACGTGCCGAGCGTGAAGCTCAAGAACTGGCATTAGCCCAGGAATTCGCCAAGAAACTCGCCAAACTCAGTCTCTCATTCACCTTGAAGCTTGGTGCGGAAGAAAAAGCGTTCGGATCAGTGTCCGCACATGATATTCAAGTCCGTCTCAAAGAAGAAGGATACGAACTCGACCGCAAGCAGATCCGGATCGAGAAACCCATTAAAACACTTGGTAAACACACCATCATGTTGAATCTCCATAATGACATTCAACATGAGGTCGTTATCGAGGTGATTTCAGATGCTCCTGCCAAAGAAGAAAAGACTGATAAAGCTAAAAGAACTGATAAACCAGGCAAAAAACCTGTAAAAAAGTCAAAAGATGAAGGCGAAGAAGCTTAGTCTATCTAAAAGGTTTTTATTTGAAAAGGCGGAGCAAATTGCTCCGCCTTTTTTTATATTTTTCTAAATCAATCTAAGATTGTATCTTTTTAGGGGAAGCCATAACCTCAATCATCCATGTCAGACCGTGATTTCATCATCCTAGCTACGATCCTCTATGCGATAAGTGCTGGAACTCTTTTTGCCCTGAAAAAAGATGAGCATCACCGCCTTCATGCCATTCGTTACCTTTTGTGCCTCTGCGGTTTTATTTTCCATAGTATTTTCCTTGTGCTGAGGGCGATCGATATCCACCACTGTCCCTTAACCAATCTTTTTGAATCATTCATATTCATCACATGGACGATGGTGCTGATTTATTTAGTCATTGGGCGCACCTATCGACTCTCTATTTTGGGACTCTTTACCACCCCCATGGTCGTGATATTAAATCTCTTTGCGGCCATATCCCCAATCGACAAGCTCACAACAAATTCTCAAGCTGGATTCTGGGCTGAGCTCCATGCCCCATTAGCAGTAATGTCCTATGGGGCTTTTGCTATTGCCGCGGCCACAGGCGCCATGTATTTACTCCAACAATTCCTTTTAAAAACCCATAAAATCACTGAATGGGTATATTTACTCCCTTCCGTAGCCGAGATGCAGAAAGTCACCACCCGCCTCCTGCTCTTCGGGATGTCGGTCTATACATTGGGGCTCCTCACTGGATTTATAGCCGGTGCGGGAAAAGGCTGGTCTATCATGGATTTCAAAACCAAATGGTCGATTTTGATCTGGCTGCTCTACGGTTTACTGTTTCTGGGTTATTGGCGTTCCTGGTGGGGGGGGCGGAAAGCAGCCTATGGAACTGTAATCCTCTTCTGTTTTGTGATTTTCACTTTCTGGGGGGCCTACCTTTTAAGCCCTATACACCGATGAAATTCTTTTGTATTGGTATAAATCATCATTCCGCACCCGTGGAGATCCGCGAGCAAATCGCCATTAGCGAAGAGCGTTACCCTATCTTTTGCAAAAGCGCCCTGCAATCTTGTGATCTGACAGAAATCGCGACTTTATCCACCTGCAACCGTGTCGAAATCTATGCTGTTGGACGGAAAACCGATCAGCCTGTGGACAAGGTAAAAGAGCTTCTTTTATCTAATATCAACGATCGACGACTGATTGAACCCCACATCTTTTCAAAGGAAGGGGAGAAAGCCATCGAACATCTTTTTGAAGTGGCCAGTGGAGTGGACTCCATGATATTCGGGGAAACAGAAATCTTGGGTCAGGTAAAACAGGCTTACGAAAAGGCGACCGAAGGGCAATTTGCAGGTAAAATCCTCAATCGCATCTTTCAAAAAACTTTTCAAACAGCCAAACAAGTCCGGTCACAAACGAATATCACTAAGGGCCATGTCTCCGTCAGTTCTGTGGCGGCCACATTGGCGGAGAAAATTTATGAATCACTGGATAATCTGCATGTAATGATCATCGGAGCTGGGGAAATTAGCCAGAAAACAGCCCGGACTTTTGTGAATAGGGGCGTGTCGTCGGTCAGTATCGTAAACCGTTCACTTGACCGGGCTGAGCAAATTGCGCGTGATCTGGGGGTGAGTGCCCACTTACTTGATGATTGGCAGTCAAAAGCCTTGGAAGCTGACATTATCGTGAGTTCAACGTCTTCCCCTAATTTATTAATCACCCGCAAAGAGGTCGAAGACCTTATGTCCCAACGTCCCGGAAAACCCCTCTTCTTAATCGACCTTGCAGTTCCCCGTGATATTGACCCATCCATTAACTGGATGGATGACTGCTATCTTTATAATATTGATGACCTACAAGCTATTGCAGATGAGGCATCCTCCCAAAGAATTATGGAACTCGCGAAGTGCAGGGAGATCATCCGCAAAAAAACAAATGACTTATTTACATGGGTTGATAATAATACAATATTTTATAATAGATAAATACTTGCTATTGTAATATTTATATTGACCGTTTATCCCGATCAATGACCGCCTGTCATAAAAGGTTTAAAATCCATGCACTAAGTGTGCATCCTTCCCAACATGGATCAACAAAACATTAATCCCCCCGGCAATTCCAAGGATATAAACCCTGATGATTCAATCAATATTGCTGACTCCCCAGAACAAAATAAGACCTTTGTACTGGCCGGTGATTTTACGGGAAATGGATTCCATAACGTTCTCATGATTCAACAAAGTGGGGAGACCGTTTGCTGCTGGTTGATCGATAAACAAGGCAATGCTTCCTTGGAAAGCGCTTTCAAACACCCTCCCGGATGGGAACCATTTCGTGTCTGTGATGTAAACTCAGACGGGAAACAAGAGCTTCTATGGAAGCATGATAATGGATCCATGATTTCAACTGTAGTCATCGAAAGACAAACCAACGACTGTCAAATCCGCATCGATATGAAACGATTTTTTGGGGCCGGGGCCCAACCAGAATTCAATCTCAGCCCTATAGATGAGCCGAGCCAATCCGCCACTAAAGACAATGATCCTCTGACAACTGCTTCTTCAGGCTTATAAGTTATAATTACTCGATTGAAAGATGATATTCCTCCCTCTATAAGTATCCGACAACTTATGGACGGACGGGTTACATCATTTATAAAGACAAATATACGGTTAATCTTATTCGGATTAATCATACTTTTGGTTCTCCTTTCCATTTCAAGTTTTTTAATCCATCGGATAAAAGTTCGTTTCGAGGAACAAGAACAAAACAGAAACCTCGATCAGGCCAAGGGCGTATTATTAGTCATTACGTCAAATGCAGAAAGTCTTTCGCGGTTACTCGCCGGTTGGTCATATTGGGAGGAATCCATACACTTTATTAATGGGAAAAAGACGGGCTATTTTAATAACTACTTCACCTATCCTGTCATGAATGAAGCGAATATTGATTCAGTGATATTCTTTAATCTTCAAGGCCAATATGTTAATTCCCGCCGCATCACAACAAACCGGAAAGCAATTGAGGAATTTCCTCCGGAAACAACCCGAAAAATTGAAAAAGCACTTCACAATCTAATACCTGAAAATATCGATGGATTCAAATGGGGGTTACTCGAAACGGATCAGGGCGTGATTATTCTTACCTGCCGTCATATATCAGATGATTCCATTTCCAAACCATCTCAAGGATACATTTTATTCGGCCGGCTCTTGAATAATAAGGAATTGATCAAAATATCGGACATTTTCGACAATAGTATATCTTGGAAGGCTGAAAAGAATCCACAAACAAAACCGGAAGGCATCGTTGATATCCCTGCCTTTGGTAGCTTGGTGATAAACAGGACTCATACGAGAACCCAAAAAAAAGATCCTCACTCGCACTATATAGAAATTAATTTACAGGACATCCTGAAAAATGAATCCCTCCATTTGTGTATTTCGATCCCGAAATCTTATAGTACTCAAGCACAGGTAACTGCCAGTTTCATTAATACGATTAATCTCATCACATTTTTGATCATCAGCGGTTTCGTTTCTTACCTAATCGTTGAAATTTACCGTCGGCACAGGGCCGAAGAGAATTTAAGGGAAAGTTTGCGCTTTGAACGCTGTATCAGCCAACTTTCCCAACTATTCATTAACCTACCGGAAAATAAACTTGATCAAGCCATTAATGAGGCCCTCGCAATCCTTGCTGAGCTTATTTCAAGCGATTTGGGCTTTATTTTTGAATTCACAGATGACTACAAACACATTAAAAAAACCCATCACTGGCATTCCAAACGTTATACTCCACAAATAGGATTTAACGAGTCAGTCCCCACCCAGGGGTTAGAGTCATTCATTACGAAAATTAACGAGGATGAGGTTGTTGTATTAAATCTGAAAAATGAGATCTCCCCAACCAGCGGGCTAGCTGCCTACATTTATCATAAACTGCATATTACCTCCTCCTTAAATGCTCCCATGAAAGAAGGAAACCTGCTAATCGGATTCATCGGTTTTGCCAGTCTTGATCCAGATCATTCATGGGCAGAGGAGGAAAAACGACTCCTTTCAACATTTGCTAAAATGCTCACCCTTTTTATACAAAGAAAAAAGGCAGCGATTAAAATACAAGAATCCCAAAAGTCCCTGATTGATTCAGCCCTGAAGAACTCCGAACTTAAATCTCTCAAAGACCAAATCAACCCCCATTTCCTTTTTAATAGCCTTAACAGCTTAAGGGCCCTCATTGATGAAAGCCCAGACAATGCCCGCAGGGCAGTAACATTGCTCTCAAATCTACTCCGGGCATCGCTGCGCGCCGGTCAGGCTGAACTCATCAGGCTGGACGAAGAAATGATAGTGGTGAATGCTTTCTTAGCCCTTGAGCATATCCGTTTTGAAGAAAGGCTCAGATCAATTATTCTCATCCCGGAAGAGTGTTCTGCCTATCTCATCCCCCCCATGCTCGTCCAGACTCTTGTCGAAAACGCCGTCAAGTATGGGGTCGAACCCTACTCCCAAGGAGGCATTGTGTGTATAAAAGCGAAAACAGAAGGTAAATATTTGCATTTAACGGTCGAAAACAGTGGACAGCTCTCCAGCAGCTCTGATTCAATCCAAATAGGATTAGCTAATGCCCAAGACCGAATCCGCCTCCTTTTCAGTAATAATGGCCAGTTAAAAATCCACAACTCATCCTCGACAACTGTCACTGCCGAAATTATCATCCCCATAGTCTATGAATGTTCTCCTCGTTGATGACGAAAGACTAGCCCGCAGTGAACTAAGAAAACTGATCACGGAAAACTGTCTTGATCCCATCGTTCAAGAAGCCAAAAACGGCAATGAAGCCCTTACGATTTATCAACACTTTCGTCCTCATGTTATTTTTGTTGATATTAAAATGCCCGGAATGAGCGGATTTGAGATGCTTGAAAAAATCCCTCTTCCTCTGCCTGAGGTCATATTCACAACAGCCTATAGCGAATATGCCATCAAAGCATTTGATTTTAACGCTTTGGATTATCTCGTAAAACCTATCGATCCCGAGCGCTTCAAAAACACGATTCAAAGGGTTCAGGCCCGCATCCTTTCCTATAACCAATCCAGCCAACCTGATGATGGCCACGATGCTGATCCCAGCGGACAAATTGCACAGGATAATAAGGTTTTTGTCCGTGAAGGGGATAAATGCTGGTTCGTGGCGGCTAAAGACATTCGACTTTTGGAGTCGGAAGGAAATTACACCCGTGTCTATTTCCACTCAGAGCGCCCCCTCCTCCTCCGCTCCTTGAATTCCCTAGAGGAACGTCTGGATATGAATGTTTTTTTTCGGGCCAGCCGTGCACAGATCATCAATATCAACCACATCAAATCGGTAGAACCTTGGTTTAGTGGTGGATTAAAAGTAATCCTCGATGGCGGGCAAGAAGTGGAATTTTCAAGAAGACAGGCCCGTGCATTCCGAGAAAAGATGAGCTTATAAATGGTGCACAGTGAGAGATTCGAACTCCCGACCAACTCGGTGTAAGCGAGCCGCTCTACCGCTGAGCTAACTGTGCAATGGAAGGGTGCATATCTAGCCTTCGAATAAAAAATGATTCAAGGCAAAAATATCCACTTGTTAATAAATACTAAAAAAATCCCGTTTTTCCTAATAATAGAGAATTCTCGCTATTCTATTATTCATGATACATGCTAGAAAATAATCTTAAAGGTTCCTATCCAAATTAATCCTTATGAAAGCCGCCGCAATCATCCCTGCAAGATATGCCTCTACACGTTTCCCGGGCAAACCCCTTGTTCAAATCGCTGGTAAACCCCTTGTCCAATGGGTCTATGAACGGGTTTCTAAAGCGAAAAATATTAACCGGATCATTGTCGCGACAGACGACCAAAGGATTTTTAGAGCTGTAAGGTCATGGGGTGGAGAAGTTGTCATGACTTCTTCGCGACACCAAACGGGTAGTGATCGCATTGCTGAAGTCGCCAAAAAACTTAAAGAAGAGATTATCGTCAATGTCCAGGGGGATGAACCTCTTATCCGTCCGAAATTAATCGATTCACTCGTGGACGCCCTCAAAAAAAACAAGACAACCCCTGTCGTCACAACATGTTGTGCTATCGAGAGTAAGGAGGAGTTATCTTCCCCAAATGTGGTAAAAGTTATTTTCGACCTCCATGGCCGGGCACTTTATTTCTCTCGTTACTGTTTACCTTTTGTCCGGGACACGAATATGGACGCTGTGGTTCATTACAAACACATGGGAATTTATGCCTATCAACGAGATTTTCTACTCAAATATATCAAACTTAAGCCCACACGCCTTGAATCCCTTGAAAAACTCGAACAACTTCGGATTCTGGAACATGGTTATTCGATTCAAATTGTCATGACAAAATTTGATTCAATCGGAGTGGATACCCCTGAGGATATCGCCCGTGTTGAAAAACTCCTGCAAAATGGGGTAAAATATTAAGGCTCTTCGGGATTTCGAGTGGGTGAATTCTTCTTTACCTATGCCTTTGTTTATCGCATTTATTCCTTTCCCTCCCATTTAATTCTTTTGAAAAAACGAATTACGCGGGCAAACCAGGAATTTTATCAATTTTAGCGGTTTGAGGCTTGTCATTTTTTGTGGCTCGGCTCTAATAAGTGCCTTCAAGATTGAGGAATCATTTTTTCGTATGAAATATATTTTTGTTACAGGCGGCGTGGTCAGTTCACTCGGTAAAGGCTTAAGTGCCTCTGCCCTTGGCACTTTGCTCGAAGCACGGGGCCTACGGGTATGCCTCCAGAAGTATGACCCTTATCTGAATATTGACCCAGGCACGATGAATCCATATGAACACGGTGAAGTGTATGTCTTGGATGACGGGGCCGAAACCGATTTGGACTTAGGGCACTACGAGAGATTTACATCCCGTCCTTTAACCCGTGAAAATACCCTCACCAGCGGACAAATTTACCAGACAGTCCTTGATAAAGAACGCCGGGGAGATTACCTCGGAAAAACGGTCCAAGTCATCCCCCATATCACTGACGAGATCAAGTCCCGTATCTACCGTCTTTCCCGGCATAAGGATATTGATGTGGTCATCACTGAGATCGGGGGGACAACGGGGGATATCGAAGGACTGCCCTTTCTAGAAGCTATCCGCCAGCTCGGACTTGAGGTCGGCCATCAAAATGCGATTTTCATCCATGTGACCTTAGTTCCTTACATCAAAGTCGCCGGTGAACTCAAAACGAAACCCACACAGCAAAGTGTCGCCAAACTGCGTGAAATCGGGATACAGCCCCATATCCTGCTTTGTCGCACAGAAAAACCCCTCGGATCGGATCTGCGCCAGAAAATGTCCATGTTCTGTAATGTCCCTGTCGAGGCGGTGATCGAAAACAGCGATGCTCCACACAGTATTTATGAATTACCGCTGATGTTGCAGAAAGAAAAACTCGACGAGATTGTTTGTAAATACCTTAATCTCGATCTTCCCGCTCCCGACATGACCGAATGGAAAGATAATATCCGGAAAGTCGTGGAACCTAAAAACCACGTCAGGATCGGGGTGGTCGGTAAATACATCGCCCTGCAGGACTCATATAAATCAGTCTACGAGTCAATCACCCACGGGGGGATCGCCAATGACTGCGGTGTGGATATTGTCCGTGTAAACTCGGAAAGGATCGAGCGCGACGGAGCCGAGAAATACCTCAAGGATCTTGATGGCATCTTGATTCCCGGTGGATTTGGAGACCGCGGAATCGAAGGGAAAATCATGGCCGCCCAATATGCCCGGGAAAATGGCATCCCTTACCTTGGCCTCTGCTTGGGAATGCAAATTGCCGTGATCGAGTTTGCACGCAATGTCCTCGGACTTTCCGCTGCCAATAGCCTTGAAATGAATGCGGAAACACCCTATCCAGTCATTCACCTCATTGAATCCCAGAAGGGAGTCACCCAAAAAGGGGCTTCAATGCGTTTAGGGGCATGGAACGCAACCTTGAAAAAAGGTAGTTTATGCGAAAAGCTTTATGGAACAGATAAAATCTCGGAGCGCCACCGCCACCGTTATGAGTTTAATAATGATTACTTAGAACGCTGCGAAAATGCCGGAATGGTCATCGCAGGCACTTCCGAACCAAAAGGCTTGGTTGAACTGGTTGAAATCAAAGAGCATCCATTCTTTGTGGCTTGCCAATTCCACCCTGAATTCAAGTCAAAGCCAAATAAATCACACCCCTTATTCCGTGGATTTATTGCGGCCTCGATAAACCGATCAAAAAAGCAATGAAAACGGTCAACCTTCGTCATATTCAAATAGGGGCTGGGCATCCCTTGGTCTTTATTCTAGGACCATGTGTGGTCGAAGGTGAAAAGATGACCATGAAAATCGCGGAGCAACTTGCTCAGATGTCGCGCAAATTGCACTTTCCCCTTATTTTTAAGGCTAGCTATGATAAAGCCAACCGATCTTCGTCCCAGAGTTTTCGTGGGCTTGGAGCAAAAAAAGGTCTCGAAATTATTCAAAAGGTTGGAAAGGAATTTAATCTTCCTGTCATCACAGATATTCATTCCGCCGATGAAGCCACACTGGCTGCCGAATACTGTGATTGTTTGCAAATTCCCGCTTTCCTATGCCGACAAACTGATTTATTGCTCGCGGCCGCAAAAACCGGACGGCTGATCAACATCAAGAAGGGACAATTCCTCGCTCCCGGAGACATGAAAAATGTCGTCGAAAAAATGAAAGAAGGTGGCAATAAAAAATTACTCCTTACCGAGAGAGGTTCCACTTTTGGCTATCATAACCTTGTGGTGGATATGCGTGGCCTTTCGATCATGAGGGACTTGGGGTTCCCCGTCATTATGGACGCCACCCATGCCGTACAACTCCCCGGTGCGGGCGGGGATAAATCAACAGGCCAAGCGCAATTTGCCCCATTAATCGCACGAGCTGCAGTGGCAGCTGGTGTGGATGGACTTTTTATCGAAACCCATCCTGATCCCAGCAAGGCACTTTCAGACGGACCAAATATGATTCCGTTGAAGAATCTCTCCTCATTGATCGTCCAATTACAGTCAATCCATGAAATTGTGCATCATTAATTTACTTGTCCTGATATGTCTCAGCGGGGTCTACGGCCAACAAACCCCGCCACCGGAGTTAAATTCCCCTTTGTCTGCACAAGGAATTATTAAAAACTTTGATTTTCCGATCCGCAATAATGATGGAAAATTACAATATAGCATTAAAGGGGAACAAGCTAAGCCACTGGCTAATGGCCAATATGAACTAAAAAAAGCGGATGCAACGATCTACTCTCAAGATGGGAAAAACGATTCTCACATAAAAATGGATTCATGTTTACTTGACCCGAATACGAAGGAGATTGAAACCGAAGGTCCTGTTTTTTTTGAAATGCCGGGAGTCAAAATCCAAGGGGTAGGGATGGACGGTTCCCTTGCACTAGATGGAGATGGGCTTGTGATTAAAAATAATGTCCGCGTTGAAATAACCGATATGCAAAAAGGAGTGACTATCGTAAAAAATAATGAATAATTTAAATTCTATGAAGTTTATTCTGATCATACTGCTCCATTTTATGGTTGCAGGCTCTTTGGATCTCTCCCATGCGAAAGATGCCAAGGATAAACCAATGCCCGAAGGCGCGCAGGTCAAAGATAATGAAATTGTTAATGGTAAAACCCCTACCGTGATTACTTCTGATAAACTCAGGATCGACACTCAGAAAAAAATCGGTTTATTCACCGGGAATGTCTATGTCAATAATGAGCAATTTACCATGACATCGGACGAAATGAGGGTTTTCTTTAATGATGATAAAAACGGGGTCGATGAGATCGTAGCTAATGGCAATGTCATACTCAAACAAGTGGGAGGCGATGAAAGTGTCGCCCGTGGTGAACAAGCTGTATTCACCACCTCCAAAGATGATGGCAAAGGGGGCAAGGTGAGCGATGACGTGATAGTCCTCACAGGAAACCCGAACATTCAACAAGGGAACAATACGATTAGTGGTAAAGTAATCCGTTTTTTTAAAGGCCAAAATAAAATGATTGTCGAAGGGGGTTCACGCCTTATCCTCTATGATGATAAAAATGGCAAACCAGGCCTCGGAATTACCCCTTAACCTTATACTATCCTAATCATCCATGTCGATAACCCTTCTCAGAACTGAAAGACTTGTCAAAACCTATGGCGGCAGGAGAGTGGCGAACCAAGTAAGCTTAAAAGTGGGTTATGGAGAAATTGTCGGCCTTCTCGGGCCTAACGGGGCAGGAAAAACAACCAGCTTCTACATGATCGTCGGTCTTGTGAAAGCAGATGCCGGACGTGTTTATCTCCAAGAACAAGAAGTTACCCATATGGCAATGTATCGCCGCGCCCGTATGGGTATGGGTTATCTCGCACAAGAAGCCAGTATTTTCCGTAAATTAACGGTCGAAGAGAACATCATGGCCATTCTTGAAACTCTTAACCTTACAAAAGCAGAACGGTTACGCCGTCTTGATGAATTACTCGATGAATTGAGTATTAGCCATTTACGCAAGAATAAAGCTTATACCCTTTCCGGCGGGGAACGTCGTCGGTTAGAAATCACACGAGCCTTGGTCACTAGCCCAAAGATTCTTATGTTGGATGAACCATTCAGCGGGGTTGACCCGATTGCCGTTTATGACGTCCAACAAATTATCATCCGCCTCCGTGAAAAAGGTTTAGGCATACTGATCACTGACCATAATGTCCGCGAAACCCTTTCTGTCGTGGATCGCGCCTACCTGATCTGCGAGGGGAAGGTCGAAGTAACTGGAACCGCTGAATTCCTCTTAAATGATCCTCGGAGCAGAGAGCTCTATTTAGGGGCGAGATTTACAATGTGAAACTAACCAATATATTATTATGAAACTCCTTATATTAGCCGCCGGATACGCCACACGTCTCTATCCCCTGACAGAGAACCAAGCAAAACCCCTATTACCTGTTGCTGGGAAACCAATGATTGATCATGTCATTGAAAAATTCAGCGGCTGTAAGGAAATTGATGAAATTTACGTTGTTACTAATAATAAATTCACTCCTCATTTTGAAAAGTGGGCTGCAGAGGCAAAATTAAAATTTGATGGCCGCCCGATCCGTATCTTCAACGATCAGACCACGACCAATGAGAACCGTCTTGGAGCGATCGGCGACATGCTTTATGTCATTGACCAAGCGAAATTGGATGACGATTTAATCGTGGTTGCCGGCGATAATCTATTTAGCGGTGGACTTCAGGATTATGTGGAGCAGAGCAAAATAAAAGGTATCTTGATCGGGATTTATGATGTCAAAGACCTTGAGCAAGTGAAAAAGTACAATAGTTTAGGGCTAGATGAAGACGGAAGGATTACATTCTTCGAGGAGAAATCACCCACCCCGAAAAGTTCCCTTACAGCAATCGCGCTTTACCATTATCCCAAAGAGATCCTACCCCTGATCCGCCAATATGCTGCTGAAGGTAATAATATTGATCAACCAGGACGACTCGTGCAATGGTTCTATCCTCGTGTCGCATGCCACACGTATGAGGTAAAAGGGCTCTGGCTAGATATTGGAAGCCTTGAGACATATGAGGAAGCCCAAAGGCTCTTTATCTAATCTTTTTAAAAACAGAAGCACTTGATCTGTTGACAGAGAGTTATTCTACGTTATGGTTCCACTGGAGTAAAACCAATGGAAGCGGTTCTATATCAGCCTGTTCTCGTCCTTAACAGGTTATGGCAAGCCGTAAACGTCTGCACGGCGCAAAGAGCTTTTTGTCTCTTAATACAAGGCCACGCGGCTGTGGTCGATAACTCTGGGAACAACTTTCAGACCTACTCTTGTGATCAGTGGTTCAATGCCTCAAAAAATTATGAGGGGAGCGATGTTGTAAAAACAGTTTCATTAAAAATTAGGATTCCCCGTATCATTTTGTTAGGGGTATTCGATAAAGTCCCTAAAAAAGAGGTCAAGTTCACACGCGCTAATATCTTTGAACGAGACAAACACCAATGCCAGTATTGTGGCAATCATTTTGAACGGAAATATCTTAACTTGGATCATGTTACTCCACGCCACCAGGGGGGGCCGACTACTTGGGACAACGTTGTTTGCTCCTGTATCAAGTGTAACACAAAGAAGGGTAATCGCACTCCACGACAAGCGAATATGAAGCTTTTGAGGACTCCCATGAAACCAAAATGGCGTCCAATCCTTAATATTAACTATTCATTGAAACATGACTCTTGGAAACATTTCTTGGATCCAGAGTGCTGGACGGTTGAACTCGGTTAGATTTCTGCTATATTATCCATATGAAAATTTATACAGGTCTTTTGATTGCAATAATTTCTATAACTTGTGTGCATGCTTTTGCCGAAGGTATAGTAGCCATTGGGGATAATGAAATTGACGTTCGTAACAAAATGGGGAAACCAAGCGGCATAATTACAATCGGTAAAAACGAAAAAATCCTCAGTTATTCAAATGGTGATATTATCCTAAAGGACGGAAAAGTTTCAAAAATGGAATTTCTTCCTGCTGGAAAAACATATTCCGATATTAACAAGAATAGCGCCGACAAACTCCAACAACGGATTACTTTCGATAAAGACCTGTTTAACCAACCACTGAATAAATTTAATGAAACATCCGAATTCAAAGATCTTTCGGATCCTGATAAAATCACAAAACTCAAAGAATTCAAGGAGGCGAATCCCAACGTCGATATCGTTGATCAAGTGAAAACCTTGGAAAAGAAAATCGCAGAGTATCAGAAGAATAATCCCTCGGCACCCAAACCGACCGAAAAGCCGGTTGTAGATACTCCTCCTGTAGCGACTCAACCATCAGTACCGAAATATCAGGGATCTGAACCAAATTATTATCCTAAAAGTATTTCCGGTTATCCAACAGGTGCTGGATCAGGGGCATCTTCCGGGGGGTATAACTTCCAACAAAATGATTTTTACAAAACAGCTCCAAAGACTAACGAACCAGCAAAACCTATTCAGTAGTATTGGGTGATTTACACTGAATAGAAAATCCATTGTTATAGATGATTTGGGCTCCACCCCGGTAATCTGTATTAATGATTTTGACCTCGGGTATTTGTACTTTCACTAATTCATCCGGCTTGGCAGAACTGAAAATAATTCCTTTTGCTTTGGTTAATCTGACTAACTCTGCAGGGAATCTTTTTTCTTTTTGATCAAAGCCACAAATGATCCATTGAATATTCCCCATATAACATTCCTCCCCTGATTGTAAAAAATGTAGAATAGCACTTTCTGCCAAATCAAAAGTCATGAGGAGAGACTCTTGACCACTTCGAATCAAGACCAGAGGGCAACTTTGATCCGATCTTTGAGGATTTTCGGGTAGTGGTGGATAAATAATCTCAAGTACACCGGCTTCCCCTAATATAATCCGCGCATCCTTCCGGCCCATCACCACAGGAATTGTGCCTGACATTATTTTCCCTACCGTCTTGTTATAGACACTTGATTTCCCATCAAAATCATTCATCCAAATTTGATCCACTGGGAAATTTTTCAAAAAATAGACCGCCCCTCCTGTATGTTGTGCATCCGCATGGGATAAGATCAATCCATCGACACGGTTAACTCCAAGTGCTTTCAGATAAGGAATCGTTATAAACCGGGCACAATTCTCGTTACCTGTGTCAATGACGTAAACACTTTTCTCTGTCTGGAGGATATAACTCTGGGAATTACCCGCTTCCAAACAGTGAAGGATAAATGCATTTTTAGGAATTTTCTGGGCATCAAAGGATAAATAGATACACCCTCCAGGGATCGTGGAGAAAAAGTGAATACCGACAAGGAGGATTTTGATAAAAAGATAATTAGCATTATTATAAAGTAAGGCAATCCACGGGTGAATAAAACTCCCCAGAAAAGAGATTAATCCCAAGGATAAAATTATTGTCGCCATGGGAATGATGAACATGTTAGCCAATACAGTGACTGGTGCAAATGTATGAAAATAGTACAGCGTAAATGGTAGAGAGGCTATCCATGCAACCCCCGAAGAGATTGTCATTTGTATAACCCCTCCAGCTCCATATTTCCATAACCGGTCTTTATGGGAAATTAATTCACGAATTAAAAAGGGGTCAGGTTCAAAAAAACCTTTAATTTTATCCCACACCCATGGGGTTAATATAATCAGGCAAAGAACCACTGAAAAAGAAAATTGAAAGCCTAAGTCAAAAAGTTCTTGAGGGTTCCATCCAAGTGTGATTAATGCTGCACATCCCAAGGCATTTAAAAGGTCGAATGGCCTGATCATCATCCACGCACCAATGACCACCGCAGCCATCCAAAAAGCCCTCAGACAACCGGGTTGCCAACCAACACTCGCGCAATAAAGGACCAGCACAGGCAGAACCACGTATCCACATCTCCATTTTGACAAGCCAAACGAACGTAAAATCACAATAAATACAAATGCCAAAAATGTAAGATTCTGCCCGCTCACGGCCAAGATATGAAATGTTCCTGTCCTCTGGAACTCCTCTGAAATATTGGCAGGAATCTCATCTCGATACCCAAGGATCATCCCCGATAAGACTGAAGACAGCTCTGTTTCATTTTCCAGACCTAACCGCAGTGATTTATTTATGTTAGCCCGCAATTTATACCCGAGCGATGTTAAGAAAAAACCCTTATTATGAGCACACAGGATCACATTGTCCAAATCTTCTACCGACAGGACATGGAAAATACCCTGTCTCTTTAGCCAAGTGGAATAATCAAAAAGATAGAAATTCTTTTGTATTGGTGTTGGATTAAGTTTTCCCCGTAACTTCACCTTGTCACCATAGAATAACTTTCCATCCCTCGTATTCCTAACGATCACTTTCAGATAACCGCTGGCAGGAAGCGTATTTCCGAACTGGGTAATAGTCTCTACCCTAAGGGTAAAAGAAGTCTTTTTCTGTAATTCACGAATACTCTCTCGATTATTTGATTTCAATACCCTGATTTCAGGGTCACTCACAATAACCCCCTCACAAGATACCCAGGGCGAATTACCATGGATCATATGAAGCAGATGATTTTGACGGGGTGGTAACTCATTGACGGCTAAACGGAATGCTCCAAGGCTGACGACGGACAAATATAAAAGCACAACTGAAACCATGCCCTTACGCCTTAATAAAAAATAGCCGGCGAGAAAAAGAATCGTCGTGAGACAAACCATCCAAACCCCTGATTGGAATATTTCCTCACAAAGTATCCCGAGGGAAAAACAAAGTGATAAGCCCAAGAGAGGACGTCTCATGGCGACCAAAAATGATTTAACGCAAACCGTTTTCGTGGCCAGCGAAGGATATTCTTCAAAGCCCCGGTTATATATTTTTTACCGAACCCGACAGCTTCCTCTAGATTCATTCCCCGGGCCATACCGGCACAAATAGCTGCCGAATATGTGCAACCGGTCCCATGTGTATGGATGCCCCTGATAAAAGGTGCGGAAAACTCAGAAAGAACCTTCCCATCATATAAGATATCGGTCGCATCTCTCGACTTAAGATGCCCCCCCTTTAGAAGGAATGGCACACCAAATCTTTCAACGAGAGACACAACCGCCCCCTTGGCATCTTCTAAAGATTGAATTTTTCTCGAAAGTAAAAGTTCGGCCTCATTTAGGTTTGGAGTAACCAATGATGCCATTGGAATTATTTTTGTACAAATAGCGTTAAGGGCGTCTTTCTTTAAAAGAACAGCCCCACTTGTAGCCACCATGACCGGATCGACAATTAGCGGGCTATTGAGTTTAGCAATTTCAGGAATAATGGCATCAATAATCCCACGCTCATATAACATGCCCGTTTTGACTGCCTGAATCTTAAAATATTCCCTTGCCGTGGCAATTTGGGAGGCTACAAGGGATGCTTTAACAGCCTGAATTCCCACCACACGGTCGGGATTCTCAGACACAATACATGTGATGGCAGTAGTGCCAAAGACACCACATGCCGAAAAAGTTTTTAAATCGGCTTGGATGCCCGCACCGGCACTATTATCCGAACCAGCGACTGTTAAAGCAACTTGCTTCATTTTCTGATTATGCCGGGGTCTTGAATCTTTACAAACCTTTTGCTTGCACCCGGGCACGCGTATTATATTTTGTACGTGTGTCAGAACCCATAGAACTCAAAGAGCTTTACGTAACAATCGATCGTATCATCTATTCTCCCCAGCTACAGGCTCCTACCGAAAAACCTTATCCCTTTATCTATTTTATCACGATCCATAATCAATCGGACAGAAAGGTGACAATCAAAGGCCGCAAGTGGGTTGTCACAGATGAGACAGGTGACAAACTGATCGTCGAAGGGGACGGGGTCGTCGGGCAGACACCTGAAATCGCTTCCGGGGAGAGTTTCTCGTATAATAGCTACCATACCATCGCCTGCGATAGTATCGCAGAGGGTGCTTATATCGGACTTGATGAATTCGGACAAAGAATCATTACACGTATTCCGAAATTCAAACTTGAAGTCCCGCACAAGTCGTGAAGACCACGTCCTTTCTGATAGGCCCCCTGCTTAAAAGTGTTTCACGGTCTTTCTATCTGACACTCCGGATCCTACCGCCTGCCATGAGGGAACCCGTCAGTCTAGCTTACCTCTTGGCCCGGGCTACCGATACGATTGCGGACACAAAAGTTATCCCCCTTGAAAAAAGACGGGATTATCTCAGGATTTTGAATTTATCGATCCGAAATCAGTCCGTGGAACCGTTACTGGGAAATATCAAAGAAGACCTACTCCCCCATCAAAGTTCCGAAGGCGAAAAAATATTACTGGGCAACCTTCAAGAGTGTATCCTGCTCCTCCAAACCCAAACTAGCTTTGACAAAGAGCAAATTGTCAACGTCTTGAATATTATCTGCTCTGGCCAGGATCTTGACCTCGAACGTTTTTCTGCTCCGCCCATGGAAATACCCTCTCTCCAAACGCCTGACGAGCTTCAAGACTATACCTACCGTGTAGCTGGGTGTGTCGGAGAATTCTGGACAAAGATGTGTATCCACCACATAGAGGACTCTAAGGTATGGAATCCGGATGAAACCATTTTACGCGGCATTCATTTTGGTCAGGCATTACAGTTAACCAATATCTTACGCGATATGCCTCGGGACCTATTAAATGGACGTTGTTACCTTCCTAATAGTCAATTAAAAGATATCGGGGTAACCCCAAAAGAATTGCTCAATGCTGAAAAGTTTGAAATACTCAGGCCTCTCTATTTCCAATGGCTGGCCTTAGCAGAATCTTACTATGATGATGCATGGACTTATACACTCCAATACCCAAAGCGTCAGTGGCGTATGCGCCTAGCCTGCGCTTGGCCTATACTCATCGGGGTACGAACATTACGTAAGCTTAAATCAGATACAAACAATCCGTTAGACCCCTATCATCGTATTAAAGTTTCCCGCTTTAATGTCTGGATGATCCTGATTAGTTCCTCCCTCTGTGTTTTTTCAAACCGCCTCTTTAAGTCCTTATATAAAGACTAAAGTCCTTTACTCAATGTCTTGGCCACTAAAGTAAAGGAAAAGCTTTACAAGGTTTTCGCACAAGAGTTTGATATCTTCATGCCTAAGCTTGTGGTGACAAATACTGAATTCAAAGATAGGGAATTTGAACTTAAAGATGAAAGTATTTCCATAGGACGTCTGGAAGATAACCAGATTGAATTACCCGAATCCTCGCTTTCCAGTCATCATGCTCTTTTTAACCGCCACGAATCCGGCAATTTCATTCTGAAGGATAATTCTTCTACAAATGGAACATATTTGAACGGCGACAAACTTTTATCGGAGAAACTGCTCAAAAACGGGGATAAAATGCGTTTCGGCCAGATGTTATGTGACTATGTTTCGGAAATTCCAAGTCCCGCTACAGAAGAACCTTCAAAAGTACAAGATACTGCACAAAATAAAAAAACGAATAAATCTGACAGCGACTCCCCTAAAGCGCCGCAAGATACACAATCTACTGTTTCACCAAGCCATACTGCATCCCCACCTGCCAGTACTTTTAAGGGACTTAAAAAAGAAAAAAGCCCTATGACCGTCATTAATATAGTCCTTATATTTATTGCAGGATTATTTGTTGCGGTCACCCTCGCTCGTTTAATGGGAATACTATAACTACTATTCCCTCTACCCCAAAAGGGCATACACCCGGCAGGGTTTGGAGAAACCTTTCAAAATATGTTCTCCCATATCTTCCGTCCTATCATTAATCCCTGCCATCTCGCGGAAACTTTCTGTACAGATCATCTCCCTCCTCAGAGAGGAAGAAACCTTTTCGATACGGAATATGAGATTTAACTCCGGCCCTAAAATCGACTCTTCACCGGTCGCGAGACGACCACCGAAAATGACTTTCCCATAATGAAAAACGACCCTGAATGGCAAAGGGCTTTCATTTTTATACACGACAAATTCATTCAAGAGACCTTGTATTTTCCCGACTTGATCAGGGCCATCAGTCCAGAAAGCTAATACCCCGTCCCCTAAATATTTATTTACACTTCCTCCATGACTTTCAATCAGACCACTACAGGAGAGCATCCATTTACCCATCATATTTGATAGTTCGTCAGGATTTGTGCTCTGGCTAAGCTCGGTAAATCCAATAATGTCCAAAAGTAAAAGCCAACAATTTTTATTCATCACTTCACAAAGTGTACGGTCATACTCTACTCCAGCAGCGGCATGAGTAGACTCACTGTCTTCTTTTTGGAATAATATCTGTGAATCTCCAATCCCGATCACATCCCCGGAGTTCAACTGTGAAGGCTGTTGTAACCGTTTCCCATTCAAAAAGGTGCCATTACTTGAGCCAAGATCCACCAACCAATAATCCTGCCCATCTTGAGGATGGATTAAGGCATGCCTACGCGAAACTTTCGGACTATCCAAACAGATAATATTCTCAGGCTGTCGCCCGATGGATACCGCACCATGCAAGGGATAATCTTGTGTTCCATCGAGATGGAGGCAGGCATTCATTTTAATTTCCGTTCGACAATATCATAGTCTATTTTGAATTTAACAACCTTACCGGAATCCAACACTCCCCGCCATTGCACACCGGAATAAATTAACGAATCTTTTCCAATGACAGAACCGGGGTTTAACACACAATTACAACCGACCTGAGCCCGATCCCCCAAAATGAGCCCAAATTTCCTTAAGCCCGTCTGAATCTCACGTTCGCCGTCCCGTAAGATAATATTCGTCTTATCAAGTTTTAGATTCGAGCAAATTGCTCCTGCCCCCAAATGGGAATAATTTCCCAATACAGAATCCCCGACATAGTTATAATGGGGAATATCCACATGGTTCAAGAGGATGGAATTTTTGACTTCACATGAGTTTCCGACCACACAGTGGTTACCAATAATGACATTGCCCCTTATATAAGCCCCGTGCCGGATTTCACAATGCTCCCCGATAATTGCTGGCCCCTTAATCATCGCACCATCTTCCACAATTGTCCCTTTTCCTATCGATACATTATTATCAATATAGGGAAATCCAACTGCTTCATTCAATAGGCTAGGTTTAAAATTATTTGTCAGATATGGGACGATTTGATTTAATACATCCCAGACATCATTACACCCATCAAAAACACGTTTATGATCAAAATCATTTAGATCAAAAAAATCTTCAGGGTTAAATGTCATGGTGTGATTGTTAGCAGAAATTATTATTTTTTCAAAGATTTGATCATTTCTTTTGCAGGCTGATACGTGGGATTTTTAGCAAGCAACTGGCGTAAGATGGCCTTGGCTTCATCCGTACGCCCCAAAGCAACTTCACATGCGGCAAGATTACACAGGAAATCAGGATTGTCCGGCTGGAGTTTTACCGCTTCACGAAAATACACTATTGCCAATGGATATTGTCCGCTCCTCATCTCAAGAATTCCCAAGTTTGCAAAGCTGACGCTATCCGATGAATTCAATTCAAGGGCCTTCCTGTAATTCATCCTCGCCAAAGAAAATTTCGACATTTGCCCATAACAATACCCTAATTTCCCGTACAAAATCCCATTTTTGGGTGTAAGACGGATCAACTTCTGAAGTTCATAGGCAGCTTCCTTGAAAGCCCCTAACCTCATCAAACAATCAATCATTGCTTGATAAGCAGACAGACTGGCCGGATTTTTATCCAGATATGCCGCATAAAGGATGGCGGCTTCCCCTAACTTCCCCGCACGAGCTATCTCATGGATTTTTATCAAATCCGTTGAATCGGGTTTTTCTGACATCCCCGCCACAATTTCCTTCATTTTCCTATTAATTTTGGGTCCGAATTTCTCCCGAAATACAGGAGGTTGCGCAGCGAGAAGAATGCTTGCTTTTTCGAGGGATTGATAAGCCTCCGGCATCTTCCCGTTGGCGGCCTCCGCAAATCCATATTGGGCATGAGTCAAAAAGCTCCCCGGATATACCTTTAGGGCCGCAGACCACAACGTGGTGTCATTCTTCCAGTCAAGGTTCCGCAAACCCGTCTTGATCATGTGATGGATAATCACCAGTCCCAATATAAGCACAATCCACCCTGTAACCTTCTTTTGAGCGGTTCCTAGGCAAAACGCCAAAGCCAAGGTGACCCCGACCAGTGGAAAATATAAAAATCTTTCAGCCATTACAGCACCAATGGGGATGAGCAAATTGCTCACTGGCAGGATTGCCACAAAGAAAAAGATCAATCCGAATAAAAACCAAGGGGCTTTTTTCCGATAGATAACGGCTGTTACAGACAATCCTAATAGGATAAAAAGCGAGAAAGAACTAATCAATTTTTCGACTTCCACCTCATGGAATACCGACTGACCATAGGGAAATACAATCAACCAGAGATATCGCACCAGCACTTTACATGCGACTAAAATCCTCGTGAACGAATCGACCACCCCGACGTAGGCCTGTTCTTGCATCGGGAGGCCTTTGAATATTGAAGAACGACTCGAATAATAAAGAAACGCTAATATGATTAAACCAGCGGGGGCGATCCATATTTTTTTCCATTCGACCTTTTCATACATTCCCAACCAAAAAATAATGAGAATGGCTATTATTGGTAATACAAGGGCATTTTCCTTTGATAACAGGGCAAAGAAAAATGACACCCATGAGCCGAATAAAAACGGGAATCCCCGCGTCCCCTGCCTGATCGCGTACACAAGTAAGACCAATGCAGTCAAACAAAATAAGGCGGATATAATCTCTGCGCGGCCGGAAACCCAGGCGACTGCCTCGGTGGTAACTGGGTGTACGCCATAGAAGGTAGCACATAACGTCGCAATCATTTCCCGTGATCGCGCCCCTTTAACTGGAGGCAATGACAGGATTAGAAAATAGAGCAGCAACACTACCGCTAGATGAAAAGCAAGGTTACTCAGATGGAAATAGGTAATATCCTGCCCAGGATTTCCACTGATTCCCCAAAATGTCTTGTCTAACAAATAGCTGACTGTAACGACCGGACGATAAAGATTTTGTTCGGGATGATGGGGAGGATATGATGATGTAAGGATTTCTTGAAAACTCGTCTCCGTGGCTTTCACGATAGGATTATCGATAATGTAATCAAAATCGTCGTAGACAAATGAATTCGTTAAACTGCTCAGATAGGCGAGCGTCGTCAAAATAATTGCGACAATTGCCCCTATCGATGACCTATTGAGATACTGTTTCACTTATATTGATTAAGCCATAAAAAAAAATGACCGTAAACAATAGAAATAAGTTGCACAGTTATCTTTAATATCTATATTAAGTAAAACTAACCTATTTAAATCTATGGCTACAATCGCAAATAAATACTCCCAAAATGTATCAGGCAAATATTACGTTGATGATCAATGCATTGACTGTGACCTTTGCCGTGAGACAGCTCCTGATAATTTCACCAGAAATGATGATGGAGGTCATTCATATCTTTATAAACAACCTACATCCCCTGAAGAAGAAGAGCTTTGTAAGCAAGCGATGGAAGGTTGCCCTGTTGAGGCTATCGGAAGCGATGGACAATAAAATTTTATTTTCTTAAAACCCCGCATTTGCGGGGTTTTTTTTTGACGATATGGCCACTGATTATAAAAATAAGATACTCGGCGAATTCAGAGGTGTATTTGAAAGTCCGCCAACTCGTGATATGCACCCGATTGCCAGCGGGGTAGTGAGATTCCTTAAAAGTGCGGGTTTAGACCAAAAAGCGGTGGAAAGCCGGATCATGTCAGATTGGGCCTTGATCGTAGGTGATTTTTATGCGGCACACTCCACCCCTTTAAGCATTCAAAATGGCACTCTTACCATCGGGGTTTCTCATTCAGTTTATCTATATGAGTTTCAAAGGCAGAAAAGGGATTTATTGATAAAAGTCCAAAAAGTAATTGAGTCAAAAAAAATACGTAAAATTTTATTTAAAGTGGGCGCTCAATAGGTTTTATATCTTTATATTGACTTCTGATTCATAAATCGTTTTATATTTTATTTCCGATTAACATGCATAAGTATAGTTGATAATAATACCGATGTGTGCACAACAAAACATGACGCAAGATACACACAATTCAGATATGGCACTTCAAGATACCTCCAACGCGCTATTGGAGTATTTACGTATATTGAATGGATCATCGGACCATCTTCATAATCTTGAGATCATTTTTAATGACCTCTGCTCACGTTTTCAGGTCCAACAAGCCTATATTGTTTCGATTGATCAATTAACCTCTACGCTAAACTTGGAAATCACCTATGGTGAAGGATGGGATGAAGACATCACTTCCCGTGTCATCAATCTCGAGGATCACATCTGTAGTTTAGTCGCCTCCACTAGTCAGGTGGTCTTTGGAAATATCCCGGAACTTTATACATCTGACTCCCCCTTATTTCCTGAGAGCCAATCCGTCATCGCTCTCCCCATCATTTTCGAGCAGCGACTCGCTGGCATCATCGTCTTACTCTTCCCCGGATCATTTAATTTATCTGAATCCGATATTAGCGACTTAACAGATTTATCCTTGGTATTCGGATCTGCCATCCGAAATATAGATTACATCAAGGAAGTTGAAATTTCACGGGCTGAGTGGTTCCAGACTTTCCAATCCCTCTCTGATGGATTGGCCATCGCGCGTGACGACCAGGTAATACGCCGCTGTAATAAAGCATTTATTGATTTAATCGATGTGCCCCGGGAACAGCTCATTGGCATTTCCTTGTCAGACCTACTCTCCATTACCTATGAAGGGAATGGCAGCAGGATTAAACGGTTTGAAGTGAATGAATCTACAAAAACAGGCAATTTCGTTGAGTTTAAAGATATCAAAGAAGACCAGACTTTTGTCTTAAATATTACGCCTACCATCAATAATGGCCATTTTGCATGGCTCTTTTTCTTGCGGAATATGACAGAGCAAAGGGCCATCGAGGTTCAACTGATCCAGTCCGATAAATTAGCGGCATTAGGTGAGATGATCGCGGGTGTCGCCCATGAAATAAACAACCCTCTCACCACAATTATGGGGCAATCGGAATTACTCGGATTAAGCAAAGACCTCGTAAAATCCCAAAAGTCTTCTAAATTAATCCTTCACGAGGCACACCGGGCAGCGCGTATTGTTAAAAACCTGCTTATTTTCTCAAGGTCTCACCTCCCAGAAAAAGTCCCTGTGATCATCAATGAATTAATCGAACAGACTTTGGAGCTTTGGAATTACCAGATCAAGGTCAGTAATATTGAAATCGATAAATACTATAATGCTCAAATCCCGTCCATATTGGTTGATTATTATCAGATTCAACAAGTGATTTTTAACCTCATTCAGAATAGCCAACAAGCTATCGCCTCGGAAAACAAACCAGGCTCCATCCGTATCCATACCGACATCATTAATGATCGTTTTGTCCGGATTGTTTTTGAGGATAATGGCCCGGGGATTCCTGCTGAACATTTAAAAAAGATTTTTAATCCCTTCTTCACTACAAAAACGGTCGGCAAAGGAACAGGCCTCGGACTTTCCATCACTTACGGGATCATCACTGCCCATGGGGGAACGATTACTTGCCAAAGCGAAGCAAATAAAGGAACAATCTTTATTATTGATCTGCCCATTGATTCGGAGGGGACTCCCATGGTTATCGACACGGAGGAAACAGAGTTACCTTCACTACCTCCCCACAAAATAGTTGTTATCGATGATGAGACGGGGATTTTGAATTTTATCAAGGAAGCACTAGAGAATAAGGGCCATCAGGTCAGTATATTTGCTGATGGAGGGGAAGCCCTGCAATATATCAAGGATCATGACTTCGATGTGGTCTTCTGTGATATTAAAATGCCCTTACCCAGTGGCATGGACATATTCCATTCCCTTTCGGATGAAAACAAAAAGAAACTCATCTTTATCACGGGTGACTTGGTAAATCTGCAAACAAAACAATTTGTCGATAAATCTAACCGACCATGCGTGATGAAGCCTTTTACCTCGGTGAATCTTATTAAGGCACTATTGGAGCTTTCAGACCCCAAACATTTCAAGCCCTCGATTCAATAATTTCTTTAAGGACTGACTGCTGGGCGCTCTTCATCTAGCTCAATGTGCATCATGACACCATGTTCTTTATAAGTTTTCAGCCGGAAATGGGTGGATGTAGAAAGTACTCCCCCCAATGTCGAAAGCTTTTCAGAAACAAAAAGTGCGACTTGCTGTAATGAGCGTCCCTCCACAAAAACAAGCAGGTCATAACCACCACTGACCAGATAACAAGATGTCACTTCATCAAATTTACTAATCCTCTCCGCCAGATGGTTAAATCCCCCATCCCTTTCTGGTGTTAGTCTCACTTCGATAATCGCTTCGACTTTTTCATCTTTTTTAACGTCCTCACTCAGGATCGCCTTAAAGGCGAGTAGCTTCTTGTCTTTTTTGAGTTGTTGGAGTTGACGGTAAACCTCATCCGTTTTGATATTAAGAATCTTTGCAAGTGTATCGGGATGTACTAACGAATCTTTTTCGAGCAACTTCAATAAAGTATCCATGGGTTGATCTAAACGGGCACCGTCCCATTTGCCAAGTCAATCCATACCGCTCTTCCTTACCCCCGCTTTTACTCATGCTTACGTTTAAACGCCGAGGTCACCCTCTGAGTATCCCTCTGGACAGCCTTGTCTTTCAGAGTCTCCCTTTTATCACCTTTTGTTTTAGACTTGGCGACAGCGAGCGCGACTTTGATCCGGTTTTGTTTCCAATAAAGTCTGAGAGCGACCAATCGGTTTCCTTTAATGGCAGACTGGGTGAAAAGCTTGGTAATCTCACGGGCATTCAGGAGCAATTTGCGCGCACGTTTAGGGGTATGGTTGTTTAAATTCCCCTTTGCATAGGGTTGAATATCACAGTTATATAAAAAAACCTCTCCTTGCTCAATCCGGGCAACTGCATCCGAGATATTCACCTGCCCTTCACGAATCGACTTTACCTCAGTTCCTTTAAGCACAAGCCCTGCCTCATAAGTATCCAATATCAGATAGTCATGTCTAGCTTTTCTGTTTTCTGTAATGGCTCCATCCATAAAAAAAGCGCCTGGTGACTTTTATCTTTCGTCGACCGGCGCTCCACTTTAATCAAAAAGTCTTTAAAAAGTTACTTCTTTTTGCCCTTTGGGAGTCGTAACCCCGGTAGCTCACCCTCTTCGTCGTGTGACTCTGTGAGAATCAGTTTTTTTTCCATAATTTCCTGCAAAGCGATCTCTGCGTAGGATTTACTGGTCGAAAACACGAGCGGGCGTGATCCGGAATTTAACTGTCTGACCCTCTGGCTGATGGCATTAACCAAAATTTCCGGTGTCAGGTCAGGGCGTTCTTTGATGATTTCTTCGAATTGCAAATTTCTCATGTGTGAATATAGGGGTTAACCGAATAAACGATAAAACCAAGAATCCCCCTTTCCAGCAAGCTGTTTTTCTTAAAGTTTCTTGAAAGCTTGAGCATCCAAATAAGATTGTAAAATATTTTGTGCAGCAACGGAATCAATCTTATCCTTCCGGTTTTTGGCTTTGATTCCTGCATCAGCAAACATCCGGTGCGCGGCAGCCGTCGTGAGACGTTCATCCCAAGCTTCCACCGGCATGGCCAGCTTAGATTTAATCATTTCGATAAATTCGCGGGCCTTCTCGGTGGCGAAACCATAACTGCCATCCATATTCCGGGGCATTCCCACCACGATCAACCCGATTTCCTTTTCAGCAATGATTTCTTTGAGACGGAGAAAAAAACTGTCCAAAGGTTTGGCGCGAATCGCCTCCAAAGGCAACGCCATCATCGCCAATTCATCACTCACCGCGACACCCACACGGGCTGTACCATAATCCAAAGCCATTAGTCTCATAATCTTTTTATCCTTTTACTGATTTGATTGCATCCGATAAGGGCCGGACAAATTCCTCTATCTGAGTAAGAAAATCCGGGGACTTAGAGTGTTTGGCCACCTCGTTGACTATAGCACTCCCCACGACGACCGCATCAGATACCCCTGCGATTTCAGCTGCCTGTTTACTATCGGATACCCCGAAACCAACTGCAATCGGTAATGCCGTATGACTCCGGATTAACTCGGTTCTTTCGGTCAGACTAGATGCCACAGTCTGCTGCATGCCCGTTACACCTTCACGTGAAATATAATAGATGAATCCCGAAGCATTACGGCAAATAAGCGAAATCCTCTCTTCGGGAGTAGTCGGGGCAATAAGACTGATTTGTTTGAGTCCATGTTTTTTCATCAGGATGGCTGCGGAGTCAGCTTCTTCGGGAGGCAAATCCAAAAGTAAAATACCATCCACACCCACTGCTGCGGCCTCAATAATCAGTTTTTCCAACCCCATTTTGTACACAGGATTAAAATAAGTAAAAAGTACGAGAGGAATTTCAGACCTCTTGCGAAACTGCCGAATTCCATCGAGAATCTTAGGAAGACTCGCCCCAGCCTCAAGTGCCCGTTGAGCCGCTTGTTGAATCACTATGCCATCAGCGAGCGGATCAGAAAATGGAATACCCAGTTCCAATAGATCTACGCCCGCTTTTTCAAGGACATCTGCCACTTGAAAACTCGACTCCAAATCAGGATCGCCTGCCGTTATATAGGCAATAAATCCTTTTTTGTGTTCTTTTCTTAATTTTTCAAAAGTGAGGTCAATCCTGTTAGACATTCACCCATTTCTAAGCCTGAAAGTCATTGCGACAAGCCAATTTAAGTAATTTTTTTGTATTTTTGTGTGAAATAAGAGGCTGAGCGTTGACTTTCTTCACTTAATGGAAAAATTTACTTGATAGAGTATCCCGAATCAGTAATGTTAAATCAAATTTTAATAAGGGTGACCTTTTGTATGAAACAGATTGTAACATTAATCATCGGTTTAGCTTCAAGCGCAACAGTTGCTTTTGCCCAACAGGCTATTCCATCTGTCCAACCTCTTCAAGCTGCACCGACTGCTGGTGAATACAAATACAATGCCCAAGACGGTTATTACTATAACCCTCGGACGCCGGAAAATAAAATGACGGTTCGTGAGGCCAAAACCGGCTTTTATATTTCTATGGGTATTGCTGCTGCTGGGAATTTTAATGATGGACTTTATAATGCTAATAACTCGCCCGGTACTGCTGGGGTAAAAGACAGCACGGGTGAGATCACCTACGCCCCCTTTGCTAAGGCTGGTTATATTATCCCCGGACTCTTGGGTGATATGCCTGGTGGTCCAAATTTAGCCTTTGAGTTTGACTTCTCTTATTTCAAACAAGATGTCATGAATTATCAGCAATATCAGAATACTACCGAAAATTTCATGTTTTCTCCTGTCGCACTTCTATCATTTAATACCCTAGAAAACAGGGTTCGTTATTGGATCGGTGCTGGTCCTACTTTAGACCTCCAGTATTTGAATGCCCCATCCACGATCAATGGACTAAATGTACAAGCCGATTCAAGCAAGCTCGGTATCGGACTGATTGCTAAAGTCGGTGTGGAATACTTCTTCCTTCCCCGTTGGGCTGTGATGAGTGAATACGCTTTTTATTGGGTTCCTCAAACAACTTACGGTTATAATATTGGGGCCACAGGCGGAAACCTCGAGCTCGAAAATCTGTTCAGTAACCAGCTCCGTTTTGGTGTCAGCTACCATTTTTAATGCTTAAATCACCCCATTTTCCTAAAGCCCTCTTATCGTAAGAGGGCTTTTTTATTACCTGAAATTAAACTTCTTTTTGCTCTTATGGCCAAACTCAACGGACAAATTCATGATATCGTCATTACCGACATGGCTTTCGGAGGGGATGGTGTCGGACGGATCAATGGGCAGGTCGTTTTCATCCCATTTGTCATCACGGGTGAAACCGTTAAAATCAAAATCATCTCCGAAAAAAAAGGGATACTCCGGGGCAATTTGCTCGAGGTTTTAATCCCTTCCCCCCACAGGATCACCCCAAAATGTAAAGTATTTGGTTCCTGTGGCGGATGCCAATACCAGCATATTGATTATCCAGAGCAAATTGCACTAAAGACCAAACAAGTCACTGATTGCCTCGAAAGGATCGGAAAAATCCCTGCTCCACCGGTAAAAAAAATGATTTTATCCCCGCTGGTTTATCATTACCGGAATAAAATCACGGTGCATACCCGCGGGGGCTTAACCGGTTTTCTGGATACTTCTGGTTCAAAAATCGTAACAATCCAGGATTGCCCACTGGCGGATGAGGGAGTGAATACGAAATTATCGGCATTCCTCCTGAAGAATGACCCACCCGAAGGTGATCACGCCTTCCGCAACTTGCCTGGTGAGGCTCATACCCTCGCCCCACAGGCCTTCTACCAGACAAATACCCAGATACTGCCCGGACTGCTTTCCTTGGTCGGCAGTTTGCTCCCGGGCACGGGGGATACACTCATCGATACGTATTGTGGTGCGGGATTTTTCACTTTCGAATTCTCCCCGCGTTTTTCGAAAGTCGTAGGGATCGAGCTAGAGCCAAGAGCAATCTCAGCAGCCCTCGCACGGAAAAATCAGGAATCGACTAAAAATATCGAGTTTATAGCCGGTGCTGTGGAATCCGTCCTCCACGATGTCTTGGCCCCACATCAGAAAAATAACGTCACACTCATCCTAGACCCTCCAAGGACCGGCTGCGAACCCCGGGTCATTGAAATCCTCCAAATTCTCCCGCCCCAAGAAATCATCTACGTATCTTGTAACCCGTCCACCCTCGCCCGCGACATCCAAAGACTGCATCCGAAATTCGAACTCCTCTCGATCACCCCCATCGACATGTTCCCCCAAACCTCCCACATCGAGTGCGTGGCTCATTTAGTGCGGACTTCTTGAAACGCTGAAAAACAAAGACTGATTATAGGGAGGAAGGCAAGATTTGCGTGAGCACTTCGTATAACCTCCCCCCCTTACTTTAAAGAATCTTTTACCTCTTGCCATGCCCACATGATATTTTGTTCGATGCCGGGGAGAATGAGTAGCTGGTCGGGGCCCGACACCTTACTTTGCCATTCCTGACACAAAAGCGGATCCATCCCTGGGAGGATAACCTTAACCTTTTGGAACCTCGGATGCTCGACCGCAGATGGGGGAGGTGCCAAGGAGGGGATAATCACCAAATAATCAGCCGCCTGATAACTTTCCAAGATTGCCGGGAGTTGATCAATATGCCCACCCGAGATGATCACTCGGTCGAGCCCTTCAAATTTCCCCAGTTTTTTATCCGTACAAATAAGCAGCTCTAAATGGTGTAACTCGGCCAGCTCCCGCATGGCATGCCCATAATGACTCCCCCAAACCCTTGAATCGATAAAAACCAACCATTTCTTAGACGGATTCGAGGTATCCTTCGGACATATCCTGATTATTTGTCCGTCAGGGGATTCTTTAATCGAAAGTGGATTATCATTGCCCAGCCATATTCCCGTGCTTACCACTAAAAAGATCAGACTAATCGTAATCACCATGCCTGTATAAAAAGGTTTTAACGAAACCCCCTTTCCTTGAGTCCTGACATACATGAAGGCATTAACCCCGAGGATCATCAGGCAAACCAAGGGGAGTATCCATAAGCTCCAGATAGGAGTAATATTACTGAAAAATGTCCCCGCGAGAAAACCGATGAGACTGCTGCCTAATGTAATCACCCCCAAAGTACCCTGCCCTTTTCGGATCATGCCCTCCCTTGATAAACAAAAAATGAATATCACAAAAAACAGGGCTACCCCCGAAACCGTTATCCCCCACTCCGCAATCCCCGTGAGCCACGTATTGATCAGGCTCTTATACCCGGTCTGCATCCCTAATGGCTGGTAATACTGCATAAAATAATCCCCGGAACGCCCATAACCCACACCGGAAGGATTCTCGGCAATCATCTCTAAACCACCCTTCCAAACAATCAAACGGTTCCCCACGCTGTCATCCTCTCCTCCAAGACCTTGCACCACCCGGTATCCGCTCTGGGTCACAATAGCCATGACAATAAAGAAGAGAATCGAAACGATCACAGCCCGAATGAAAATCGTGAAACTGTTTTTTGCGGAAGGATGCGAGCCCCCGGAGTGGTTGGTGGCTCGACTGACGGCGACTTGTCCTACCCAATAAATTGCCGCGATCAATAAGGCGACAAATGATCCCCGTGAATAGGTCATCGCCAAAAAATAAAGCATCGTAAAGTGGAGTACCCATCCCACTACAAAAACCGTCCGGTAAATCCACCGAGTATTAATCCGCCCCGATTCTTTCAGACCCCACCAGATAAAGGGGATCAGACATACCAAAAATATCCCCGCATGGTTTGGATTATCAAACCAAAGGTCAAAACGTAAATTATCCCCGTAATAATAGGTCATCTTTTAATCTTTAACGCCTCTAGCCTCACCTCATCGGCATCGACCCATTTTTCGGCGATCTTTACATCAGGTAGATCCACACGCCATTCCTTGGGGATTTCTTTTACCTGTGACGCATCCGGACTGTAATAAAGAAAACTCTGGGCATCCCCGATAAATTCTGTTTTCCCGAGGAATGCCGCCCGTTGCCCGAGTGTCGGAGGATATTTATTATCCAGTAAATGTTTTGTTTTCCCGTGGTAATACTCAAAATAAGCTTTCGCTAATCCTAATCCCTCTTCCTTGATCTCATGCCCGATATTTGGGTAACTCCTCCAGATGATGGGGATCTTCATTTCCTGGCACTTCGCATAATAAACCTGAGCCGCTTGAAAAAGCCCGTCGTCCCCCTCGGATTGCAGCATGAGTCCCGGGATAGATTTCATTCGCGAATGAGGCTCTGGATGGAAAAGTGTCGTTACCCCCGCCGCCCATGCACTCACTCGGTCTGTTTTGAGTGTGGCATACCGGATCACCAGCGAAGCCGCGCGTGATTCCCCGTAAATGAATGCTTGTTCCGGTGCGATCCGGACTTTTTTGGCCAGCTCATTCACAGCATTTTCGATAATCTTTTCATATCCCGACTCATAATAGGCGGCCATGTCATTTTTGAAGGGGAGATAAAGCAAGATATATCCCTCTTTATCCGACCATTCCACCCAATCCTTGGGATTCCAGATCATATACACAAAAACCCGCCGCTTCTCTTTTCCGTCTTCCTTGTAATCCTTTGGCAATCGGTAATAACAAGTCACTACCTGATCCGATTCCTTCGGATCTGTCCCCTTCCACGGTTTGACGAATGTCTGCAACGGGAAAGAACCAGTCCAATCGATTCCGTGATCTTCCGCAGATACCGGCGAGACGAGTAAACAAAATAACGCAAATAATAATGCGCGGTAAAACCTGACTTGTATTCTCTTCATAAAATTCCCTTAACTCCGAATACTATTCTATCCAGACACAAATACGAAGCAATTTGTACAACAAATTCGACGACCATCGTCTAGAAAGATGATGAATTGATTTTTCTCTGACTGGAAGCCTGCTGAAGTCAAATCCCCTAGTTTCTGAGATATTGCGGCCCCCTGTAAGGCGGTGGTATCATACCAAAAACGAGACAGAACAACTTATCCCCGTACACTTTCGTCTTCTCCACTTCTTAAGGGTATCTTTCCCGATTTATTAATTTTGACTGGTTCCAAAAAAATGGGGGGATTGTTAGTCTGGGATTGATTCAACTTATTTCATCTATTCTGTTCAGAAAAATATGAGAACATTAATTCTGTAAAATGATAATTTTCTTTGCTTTTACATATACTTTACCATCTTTAAACACGATCCATATCAATGTATATGGTTCTAAGTGTGTGCTCGGTTTTGTATATGTCCAAAAATCATAACCATTTTCATTAATTCCTGTTTTACCGATTGGATTTCCTATTAAGTTTATGACCTGCTCTTGTGTCATTCCAGATTTAATATTATAGAAACGTCCTTTAGAAAAACCAGCAGGGTACACAGTGTAATCACCATAATAAAGCGACTGAACTCGATCAAATATATAATCATAATAAAAAAGTTTTGGAAGGATCATAACTCCAAAAAACGAACCTAAAAACGCGGCAATAATGATGATATATTTATTTTTATTTATCGCAATAATTCGGCTGATATATTTATTTTTAATCATATTTACATGACCTCAGTCTCGCCTCCATACCAGTCTAGTCGACTAGTATTTATTGGAGGGTTAGTAGTGGGGGTTAGATCTAATGATCCTGGAATCATAACCCAACCTGAATTGGAAAATGTTGATGTTAAAGCTCGTGATACATTTGCTGCAATTATAGCAGCAGACGCTGCTACTACTGCGCTTTCCGATACTAGGCCTGCTGCAGTTCCAATAATTGCGCTTGTAGTAGTATCAGTTACTGAGTATGACCATGATCGTTCTTCCATCCAAGTTGCATTATTTTTTACGCCAATACGGCTACGCCAGATATCTCTATAATATAAATTTTGCCCATTATTCCCAACTGGGCCAACTAATGTCCAAGAACCTGGCAGTAAAGTATCAACGTTCCAATTTACAGGGTCCCTAATATCACCATTTGTTCTTACCTCCAACCCCAGCGGATCAACACTTCCGGTCACTGAGTTATTGACATACAGCCACTGGTTCGGGCCGTCGGGGAAGCCGGAGGGGTCGGCGGCGGTCCAGCGAGCTTGGGTGGGTGAATAG
>Ga0163144_10001341_pt1 | contig 58015 bp, 57 predicted proteins | sample OliLak19BULKMAT1_FD_123175 | JGI IMG/M metagenome (GOLD analysis project Ga0163144, IMG submission 123175) | Freshwater microbial mat bacterial communities from Lake Vanda, McMurdo Dry Valleys, Antarctica - Oligotrophic Lake LV.19.BULKMAT1 | ecosystem: Environmental > Aquatic > Freshwater >...
GGCGGTCTCAATAGACTCTGCCAGGCGGATACCCAGGTCCTTACGAACCTTGAAGCGGTCTACCACCACCTCAATACGATGCTTCTTTTTTTTGTCCAGGACCGGGGCATCGTCAAGATCGACGACGATCCCGTCAATCCGCGCACGCACGAAGCCACCGGCCCGCAGTTCCTCAAGTACGTGCAGATGCTCGCCTTTGCGCTCGCGTACCACTGGCGCCAGCAGCATGAGTTTTGTGTCTTCGGGTAAGGCCAGGACCGTATCCACCATCTGGCTCACGGTTTGGGCCTGCAGGTTAGTCCCGTGGTCGGGACAGCGTGGTTCGCCAACCCGGGCATACAACAGGCGCAGGTAATCGTAGATCTCCGTGATAGTGCCGACGGTGGAGCGCGGGTTGTGGGAAGTCGACTTCTGCTCGATGGAGATGGCCGGTGACAGACCCTCGATATGGTCCACATCCGGTTTTTCCATGATGGAAAGAAACTGGCGGGCATAAGTGGACAGGGACTCCACGTAGCGGCGCTGCCCCTCGGCGTAGAGCGTGTCAAAGGCCAGGGAGGACTTGCCGGAGCCCGACAGGCCGGTGATGACAACCAGCTTGTCCCGGGGAATATCGAGGTCGATGTTTTTGAGGTTGTGGGTGCGCGCCCCGCGTACTTGAATAGTGTCCATAAGACCTCTGGTGCTGCTCAGAAACCGAAACCAAGCAGTATATGCCCAGAGCTGCATGTGTAGCAAAAACCTGGCCTATATTTCACCGGATGGAGGTGTATGGATGTCCTGCAGGACACGAAACTGGTAACATTTCCCGCTGTTTTTCTGAACGACCCCCGATGAATCCACCCGAGTGATTACTGCAAACCCTATGACGCCGCAGGAGCGGCGCACGGTAGCGTCACTGGCGTTGCTGTACTGCTTTCGCATGCTGGGCCTATTCATGGTATTGCCCCTGCTGGCGCTGTATGCGGCGGACTTGCCAGGCGCAACCCCGACTCTGATCGGCCTGGCTTTGGGTATGTATGGTCTGGCCAATGCCCTGTTGCAGATTCCCCTCGGCTGGCTGTCTGACAAGGTGGGTCGCCGGCCAGTCATTATTGCGGGACTGGTGCTGTTTGCCCTGGGCAGTGTTGTCGCCGGTATGGCCGACAGTGTCATGGGCATTATCGTGGGCCGCACGCTGCAGGGCGCCGGTGCGATCTCCAGTACCCTCATGGCCCTGGTGGCGGATCTGACCCGTGAGGAGCAGCGCACGAAAGCCATGGCGGTAGTGGGGATGAGTATCGGCCTGTCGTTTGCCGTGGCGCTGGTGCTCGGACCTGTGGTAGCGACTTTCGGGGGCCTGCCGACAGTGTTCTGGTTTACCGCCGCGCTTGCAGGCTCCGGTATTGTCATCCTGATGCTGCTGGTGCCGTCGTCCCCGCCGGTCACTGGCACCGAACCTACCGAGGTGGGAGTCAGCCTGCGGTTGATGCGACGCGGCTTCAGTGACATGGAGCTGGTGCGGCTCAATTTCGGCGTCTTTGTTCTGCACTTTATCCTTGTGGCTTTCTTTCTGGTGGTGCCCGGGATTATCGAGCACTCCCTGGGCGTTGATCGGGAACGACACTGGATGGTGTACTTGCCGGTACTACTGTTCTCGCTGGCCGGCATGATGCCCTTGATGATTCTGGCGGAGCGCGGCGGGCGGCTGCGCCAGATGTTCCTGCTGGCCATTGCACTGGTTTTTGCAGCCATCGCCACGTTGGGTTACGCCGTAGCCAGCCAGTTAATATATGCCGGACTGTGGTTGTTCTTTGTGGGTTTCAATTATCTCGAAGCGACGTTGCCCTCGCTGCTGAGCAAAACGGTATCCGCAGGCAGCAAGGGGACCGCGATGGGTGTCTATTCCACCTGCCAATTTATGGGTGCATTCGCTGGCGGGGCCGGCGGTGGTTGGCTGTTAGATCACTTGGGCGAGGGCATGCTGAGCAGTGTGTGCCTGGCGCTGGCTGCTGCGTGGTGGCTGGTGGTGCTAAGAGCACCCAGACCAGCACAGATAAAAAATATCACCCCCAGCCCATTACCCGGCGTCTAAACTCCCGGATGCGCCGCTTCCTGCGATTGGATTGAGCGCTGCTGCTGTCTGGATTGGCCGACTTTGGACGGAGTTGCTGTCGCAATTGAAGGATGGGGTTGCTATAGTCAACCTCCTGTCCAGTATCGATTCTGTGTAAGAAATGAGGAGATGTTATGGCCGCACGCGGCGTGAACAAAGTGATCCTGGTAGGTAACTTGGGTAATGATCCCGAAACCCGTTTTTTCCCCGATGGTGGTGCGGTTACGAATGCCAGTATTGCTACCAGTGAGAGTTGGAAGGATAAGCAGACGGGGCAAATGCAGGAGCGTACCGAGTGGCACCGGGTCGTTTTTCGTGATCGAGGGAATTTCAGGCTAGGCCAGATAGCGGGTGAGTATTTGAAAAAGGGCTCCAAAGTCTATGTTGAGGGCTCCCTGCATACCCGCAAATGGCAGGATAAAGAAGGCCAGGATCGTTACATAACGGAAATCCTGGTCAGTGAAATGCAGATGCTGGATTCTCGAGGTGCCGGCCAGGGTAGCGGTCCTCAGGAGTCCGGAGACTTCGCGCCGAGTGCCCCCCGCTCCGCTAAGGCCAAGCAATCGGTTGACACTGGGGCTCCTCCGGCCGGGGATTATGGGAGCTTCGATGACGACATTCCCTTTTAACGGGAGTGGCGTGAAATGACTGGTCAGTAGGATGCGGTGGGTGAAACAACGACGGTGCGTGTACTCATACTGGGATCCGATACGCCTTTAGGCATGGCGCTGCTCCATCGGCAAGCACTTTTGGGGCGTCATGAAATGGTGCCCATGAGTCGCGCAGCGTGCCGCTGGAAAAGTGAGCGACAGGCAAAAAAAAGTGTCGTTCGTGCCAAAAGCGACATCGTGGTGGATGTTCGCATTGAAGCCGCAGGAGATGGCGGGTCGCAGATCCAGGAGCTGGATCTGCAGCGTTGTCACTGGGTGGCCAAGGGTTGTCAACGTACCGATACTACTTATTTGTACGTCTCCAGCGCGCGCGTGTTCTCGGGTCAATTGGACCGCCCCTATGTGGAGCAGGACACGCCGGACAATGAAGAAGCCGTGGGTCAACTGCTGGCTCGTGCCGAACACTTGGTGGCTGATGCCTGTGTGCGCCACCTGATACTCCGGTTTGGTCCAATCTTTTCCAACGAGGGAACAAATCTCATCACCCAGATGCTGGGCCCCTTGCGTGAGGGTGATAGCCTGATTCTGGACAACAACCTGCGTGGTTGCCCGGTGGCCGCTGACGATGGGGCAAGGGTGATACTGGCCTTGCTGGATCAGCTCGGTACGGGCCTGGAGCCCTGGGGAAACTATCATTATGGCAGCTCGGATACCGCCACCTATTATGAATTTGCCGAAGCGCTGCTGGCTGCCGCATCACAGTTTTTTGAGTTCAGTTCCTCTGCTGTACAACTGGAACGCGAGCCCGAGGGCCTGAGGCCGCTGAGCCGGACACTGAACTGCAGCAAGATTCGTAATACTTTCGCCATCAGGCAGGTGCCCTGGCGCAGTGCAATTGGCGATCTGGTGAAGCACTATTACGAACAGCAGTAGAGGAATACCCATGGGTGAAGTGACCGAGGGCAGCGCACAGCGCTTGTTTATTGGGGTATTGACGGTGTCGGATACCCGCACCGGGGAGAACGATACCTCCGGAGACTATCTGGTTCAGGCGTTGGAGGCGGACGGTCATCATACCTGCGGCAGGGCGATAGTCCGTGACGACATTTACCAGATACGCGCCGTTTTGTCCGCCTGGATTGCGGATGCGACTATCAATGCGGTACTCATCACTGGCGGCACGGGGTTTTCCGGGCGCGACTCGACTCCCGAGGCGGTGCGACCCCTCTTCGACAAGGACATAGAGGGTTTTGGAGAGGTGTTCCGGGCTTTATCCTATGCAGAAATTGGCTCCTCCACGGTGCAGTCCCGCTCTCTGGCGGGCTTCGCCAACGATACCGTCATATTCTGTATGCCTGGTTCTACCGGCGCCTGCAAGACGGCCTGGAACGGGTTGATTCGCGAGCAGTTGGACAGCAGTCATCGCCCCTGTAATTTTGTCGGGGTGCTCAGGGTGCGGGAACATGACCATTGAGCAACATGCTGCCGGTTGCTGAGGCGCTGGCGCGGGTTCTTGCCGCTGCGTGCCCGGTAGCAGAGAGCATGGAGGTACCTTTGCTGGATGCCCTGGGCCATGTGCTCGCAGCGGGTGTCATATCTGCTATCGACGTCCCTCCGGCGGATAACAGCGCAATGGACGGCTACGCCCTGCGTGCCGGCGAGGCCGGGCGAACGCTACCGGTGAGTCAGCGTATCCCCGCCGGTACCGTGGGTCACGCCCTGATGGCAGGCACAGCCGCACGAATTTTCACGGGAGCAGCGATTCCCGCCGGCGCTGACGCGGTGGTGATGCAGGAAGACTGTACGGAAGTTGCGGGCGTGGTGACGGTGGCAGCACCGGTCAGTGTGGGGCAACACATCCGCCCCCGTGGACAGGATATCGGGGTCGGCGCTACGGTGTTGGCCGCGGGCCGTGTGTTGCGTCCACAAGACTTGGGATTGCTGGCCTCAATCGGCTTTACCCAGGTACAGGTCTATCGCCCGTTGCGGGTGGCGGTGCTGTCAACCGGTGACGAATTAGTGGAGCCCGGCAGTGGCGAGTTGTCTGCGGGAAGCATCTACAACTCAAACCGGTATACGCTGGCTGGGTTGCTGCGCTCGATCAATATGGAATTTGTTGACGGCGGAATTGTTGCGGATGATCCGGATACCACCGCACAGGCGCTGCTTGCTGCCGCGCGCGCTGATTGTGTTATCACTACCGGTGGCGTTTCCGTTGGTGAGGAGGATCACGTCAAGAATCAGGTAGAACGCCTGGGTCGACTGGATTTGTGGAAGCTCGCCATCAAACCGGGCAAACCCCTGGCTTTCGGCAGTATTGGCAGCACACCGTTTATCGGTTTGCCCGGCAATCCCACCTCCGTGTTCGTGACTTTCTGCATCATTGCTCGCCCCTTCCTGTTAAAAATGCAGGGAGTGACCGAGCCCGAACCACCACGCTTGCAGGCACAGGCTGCATTCAGTGTGGGTAGGCCAGGAATACGGCAGGAGTACCTGCGAGTTACGTTGGAAAACACAGGGCGCGGGTTACAAGCTGTGCGATACGCCAACCAGAGCTCCGGGGTGCTCAGTTCAGTGAGTCACAGCAACGCCCTGGCGGTTATTCCCGCTGGATCCACAATTCAGCAGGGCGATAACGTGGAGGTGATATTGCTGGATTCTTTAGCGTGATAACACGCTTGCGGCCGTCAGCGCCGCGCCAAACCCGCCGACGTCTGGCGCAGGACGTAAATCTCTAGCCAGAATACTTCTGGAATACCAAAGAAGCATTGGTTCCGCCAAAGCCGAAGCTGTTGGACATGACCCGCTGTAAATCAACATTGTCATGGCGTGCCATCGCGATGGGTAATCCCTGGGCTTCCGGATCCAGTTCCTCGATATTGGCCGAGGCCGCGATAAAGCCGCGCTGCTGCATGAGCAGTGAATAAATAGCTTCCTGCACACCGGCGGCGCCCAGCGAGTGACCAGAGAGTGATTTGGTGGAACTGATCACCGGAATTGCGCCCTTGTCCTTAAAAACTTCGCGGACGGCCTTCAGTTCCTGGATATCTCCAACCGGCGTACTGGTGCCGTGCGCATTGATATAATCCACTGGTCCGTCCACCGTGGCCAGTGCCTGTTGCATGCAGCGCACAGCGCCCTCTCCGGAGGGTGCAACCATGTCATAACCGTCCGAGGTGGCCCCGTAGCCCACCAGTTCAGCATAGATTTTTGCGCCTCTGGCCCTGGCGTGGTCCAGATCTTCTACCACCAGCATACCGCCGCCACCGGCGATGACGAAGCCATCGCGGTTGACGTCATAAGCACGTGAGGCCTTCGCAGGGGTGTCGTTGTACTTGGTGGACAGCGCCCCCATAGCGTCGAACAGGCAACTGAGGGTCCAGTGTAATTCCTCGCCACCGCCAGCAAATACCAAATCCTGTTTGCCCAGCTGAATCTGCTCCATGGCGTTGCCGATACAGTGCGCACTGGTGGAGCAGGCCGATGAAATCGAATAGTTGACCCCCTTGATCCTGAAGGGAGTGGCGAGGCAGGCGGATACCGTACTGCCCATGGTTTGGGTGACGCGATACGGCCCAACCCGGCGCAGGCCGCGCTCGCGGAGAATGTCTGACGCCTCAGTCTGGCTCGAAGAGGACGCGCCGCCCGACCCCGCTATGATGCCCGTGCGTTCGTTGGAGATCTCAAAAGGCTGCAGTCCGGCATCTACAATCGCTCGCTGCATTGCGATGTAGGCATAGGCGGCGGCATTGGCCATGAAGCGCAACTGTTTACGATCGATGTGTGCTTCGATGTCGATATCCGGGGCGCCGGAAATATGTGAACGCATTCCTATATCAACCTGTTCCTGGTTCAGGCTGATGCCCGAGCGGCCTTCATAAAGGGATTTCGCAACCGTATCGGCGTCGTTACCCAGGCAGGAGACGATGCCCAGTCCGGTGATAACTACTCGTTTACCCATAAGACTAAAACGACTCCGTTGATTTGAAGAGACCCACCCTTAATTCTTTTGCGCTATAAATCTCTGTGCCGTCGATTGAGAGACAGCCGTCAGCAATGCCCATGATCAGTTTGCGCTCGATCACGCGTTTGACATTGATGTTATAGACTACTTTGGTTGCACTGGGCAGAATCTGGCCGCTGAATTTGACCTCGCCACAGCCCAATGCGCGTCCCCGACCTGGGTTGCCACGCCAACCCAGAAAAAAGCCCACGAGTTGCCACATGGCATCCAGACCCAAGCAACCGGGCATGACCGGGTCTCCAGGGAAGTGACACTGGAAAAACCACAGGTCTGGATTGATGTCCAGCTCGGCGATGATTTCACCTCTGCCGAAGCTGCCTCCCTGGGAGCTGATACGGGTGATGCGATCCACCATTAACATGGCGTCTATCGGGAGCTGGGCATTGCCCGGGCCGAACAGTTCACCATTGCCGCAAGCGATCAGTTCATCCTTGGTGTATGCGCTCTTGCCGATCATAGATTTTCCAGTTTGGCCAGGATTTGGGCGCATCATGCCCCGGGCGGCACACCCCGACACGCAACCGGATTCTTGCCCGATAGAGTATGTGAAGGGATTAAGCGTGACCATTTTAATAGCTGGGAGTCACAAGTCCAGTGGTTTGCTGGCCAAAAATAGTGCCTTCGGATACCATGGATTGGTTGTGTGCTCCCGATTCAGGGCGGTGCAGACCACTAATAATTAAAACCAGTTCGCAAGTAATTCAAACGAGTTCGCCAGGCTTCAGGGGGATCCAGATGTTAATACCCGTACTTCTTTCCGGTGGCGTCGGTAGCCGCTTGTGGCCGGTCTCGCGGGAGACCCACCCCAAGCAGTTCTTGCCATTGGCCGGGGAAATTTCCATGCTGCAGGAAACCCTGCGGCGCACCGCTGGCCTGACAGCGGCCGCGCCGTTGGTGGTGTGCAATGAAGAACATCGCTTTATGGTAGCAGAGCAATTGCGGCAGCTGGATGTGTCGGCCAGTGCGCTGATTCTCGAGCCGCAAGGGCGTAATACCGCGCCGGCAGTGGCGTTGGCGGCACTACAGGCAATAGGCTCTGACCCGGAGTCCATTTTACTGGTGTTGCCGGCAGATCATCTGATCAGGGATGTCGAGGCTTTTGTCGCAGCGGTGGACAAAGCCCTGCCGCTTGCCCTGGCGGGTCGGCTGATGACATTTGGAGTGGTGCCCACTGCGCCTGAGACAGGCTACGGTTATATCAAGTGCGGTGCCGCCCTGGCCGATGACCTCTACGAACTGGAACGCTTTGTTGAAAAGCCCGACGCTGCCACTGCTCGACACTATCTGGAGAGTGGTGGCTATCTCTGGAATAGCGGTATGTTCCTGATGCGGGCAAAGAGCTATCTGGAGGAATTGGGTAAGCGGGCGCCGAAAATTCTGTCGTGCTGTGAGCAGGCCATGCACGCGGCGACGGTCGATATGATTTTTGTACGTCCTGATGTCCAGTTGTTCAAGCAGTGCCCCAGTGACAGCATCGACTACGCTGTCATGGAAAAAACCGACGCCGGTGGTGTGGTCTCTCTCGACTGCGGGTGGAGCGATGTGGGTGCATGGTCCGCTTTGTGGGAGGTGGCCGAGCGCGACGCAGACGGCAACGTGTGCCGGGGGGATGTCATTGTGGATAACTGCCGTGGCAGTTATTTTCGCAGCGATTCGCGCCTGATTGCGGCCACGGGGGTGGACAACCTCGTGGTGGTGGAGACCGCCGATGCGATACTCGTGGCTGACCGGAATAAGGTTCAGGATGTGAAGCGTATCGTCAATACGCTCAAGCAACAGCAGCGCACCGAAGCCTCACTGCACCGGCGCGTATACCGCCCCTGGGGCTCCTATGAATCGCTGGTAACTGCTGAACGTTTTCAGGTGAAGCGTATTGTAGTTAACCCAGGACAGAGGCTGTCCCTGCAAATGCATCATCACCGGGCGGAGCACTGGATCATTGTCAAAGGTACCGCCGAGGTGACCTGTGAGGACAAAGTGTTTATGCTGGGCGAAGATGAATCCACTTATATCCCGCTGGGCCATAAGCATCGGCTGACGAACCCAGGGCACATACCGCTGGAAATAATCGAAGTGCAGTCCGGTGCCTATTTGGGCGAGGATGATATTGTGCGGTTTGAAGACGTATACGGTCGTAGTAAATGAGACCGAACCAAGTTGGAGACTTATTCCTGTGATTAAAAAATGCCTATTTCCCGTGGCGGGATATGGTACCCGCTTTCTTCCCGCGACCAAGAGCATGCCCAAGGAAATGCTGCCGGTGGTCAATAAACCGCTGGTGCAATATGGGGTGGAGGAGGCCATTGAGGCAGGGATGACCACCTGCGCTATGGTCACCGGTCGCGGCAAGCGTGCGATTGCCGATCATTTCGATATCAGCTACGAGCTGGAACACCAGATTTCCGGTACGGGTAAGGAAGCTTACCTTGCCAGTATCCGCAACGTCCTGGACAAAGGCATTTTCACGATGGTACGCCAGCGGGAAATGAAGGGTCTCGGACACGCGATTCTTACCGGTGAGGCGCTGATTGGATACGAACCCTTTGGCGTGCTGCTGTCGGACGATTTATGCTTTAACAACGGGCCGGGGGTGCTGGCCCAGATGGTGGAGTTGTACAAGCAGTTTCGCTGTTCCATTGTGGCTATTCAGGAAGTGCCGGCGGATGAAACTCAGAAGTATGGCGTGATTGGCGGCGGGAGCCTGAAGGATGGCATCTATCGTGTCGATACGATGGTGGAGAAACCTGAGCCCAAGGATGCGCCGTCAAACCTGGCGATCATCGGGCGCTACATCCTGACACCCGACATCTTCGATATCCTGCGTGAAACGGGACCCGGTGCCAACGGTGAAATCCAGCTCACCGACGCGCTGCAGACCCAGGCTCGCAAGGGTTGTGTTATGGCCTACAAATTCAAAGGCCGGCGCTTCGATTGTGGCAGTGTGCCCGGGTTTGTGGAAGCCACGAACTTTGTCTACGAAAACTATTACCTGAAGAGCTGAGCGGGGGCCCTGTGCAAGACATTACCTGTTTCAAGGCCTACGATGTCCGTGGACGCGTGCCAGACCAGCTCAATGAAGAGATCGCTCGCCGCATCGGTCGCGCCTATGCTGAAGTAGTCAAACCCCGGCAGGTCGTTGTGGGACATGACATACGCCTGAGCAGCCCAGCCATCAAGGCGGCAGTAACCCAGGGTCTGCTTGAGCAGGGTGTGGATGTTTACGATATTGGCTTGTGTGGTACTGAGGAAATCTATTTCGCTACCTCTCACGCGGGTATGGACGGCGGTATTGCGATCACTGCCAGCCACAATCCGAAAGATTACAATGGCATGAAATTTGTGCGCGAGGAATCGCGACCGATTTCCGGGGACACCGGCCTGTTTGACATCAAGGCGTTGGCCGAGCGCAATGAGTTTATATCTGCGACGCAGCCGGGACAGTGGTACGCGCTGGATACATCCGCAGCCTATGTGCAGCATTTGTTGTCCTACGTCGATATCGCTGGCCTGAAACCCCTTAAAATTGTGGTGGACGCTGGCAATGGTGGCGCCGGACGAGTGGTGGACCTGTTGGAGCCGCATCTGCCCTTTGAGTTTATAAAACTGCATCATGAAGCCGATGGCAATTTCCCCAACGGGGTGCCCAACCCGCTGTTGCCGGAGAATCGGACTGCGGTAATTGCCGCTGTGCGCGAACACGGTGCTGACCTCGGTCTGGGCTGGGACGGTGATTTCGACCGCTGCTTTTTCTTTGACGAACACGGCGATTTCATAGAAGGCTATTATGTGGTGGGCCTATTAGCTGCAGCCTTTTTGCGGCAGCAGGGTCCCGCACGCATTGTGCATGATCCGCGACTGACCTGGAACACAATTGATATCGTGCAGTCACTGGGTGGCGAGGCGGTGCAGTGTAAGACCGGGCACGCTTTTATCAAGGAGCGTATGCGGCTGGAAAATGCGGTGTATGGTGGAGAAATGAGTGCCCACCACTACTTTCGGGATTTCGCCTATTGCGACAGCGGTATGATTCCCTGGTTGCTGGTGACGGGTTTGATCAGCAGCGGCGGTCAGCCACTTTCTAATTTGGTTGCTGAGCGCATGGCGGCCTACCCCTGCAGCGGCGAGATCAATCGCACGATTGGGAACCCGGCTGCGGTCCTGTCGAAGATAGAAGAGCTCTATGCCACGCAAGCCCAGTCGGTAGACCATGTCGATGGCCTGAGTATGTCCATGGGGAGCTGGCGCTTCAATCTGCGCATGTCCAATACCGAGCCAGTAGTGCGACTCAATGTGGAAAGCCGTGGCGACCCGTCCCTGATGAACACCAAGACCATGGAGTTGCTGACCCTGATCGACGCTTGAGCGAAAGGAAGCCGTGAGGCGTCCGCCGACGACTCAGCGCTGCGCCGTTTCCCAAGCCTGTATCAGACGTTCGGTTGCGGCGTCCATGGCGCCGTTACTGCTGGTGCCTGCCAGTCGTCCCAGAATATCCGTGCTGATTTCCTTACCCAGTTCCACCCCCCATTGATCGAAGGAGTTAATCCGCCACAGTTGGCCACTGCAGAAGGTGCGGTGTTCGTACAAGGCTAACAGCGCGCCCAGAGTTGCCGGGTTGAGTGATTTCATGGTGATCACACTGCTGGGACGATTCCCGGGCATGACGAGGTGGGGGGCCAGTTGTGCCGCCTTGTCGTCGTCCAGCCCGCGCCGTAACAAGGCCGTCCGAGCGCTCTCCAGCGAGCGGCCCACCATCAGCGTGCGGCTCTGTGCCAGGCAGTTGGCCACCAGGTTGCGGTGCTGCTGCGCCATACCGGTATGGGTGGTCAGGGGCAGTATGAAGTCTACCGGGCACAGCAGCTGACCCTGGTGTAGCAACTGGTGAAAGGAATGCTGTCCCATGGTCCCGGCCGAACCCCACAGCACTGGCGCAGTAGAATAATCCAGCTGCCGGCCGTCGGTGCTGACCCGCTTGCCATTGCTTTCCATGGTCAGTTGTTGCAGAAAGTCAGGTAAGCGCTGCAAGCTGTGGTCGTAGGGCAGCACGACATGCGTACTCGCCCCGAGGAAATTGCAGTACCACAGCTCCAGGAGACTCATCAGCAGCGGCATATTGGTGTGCGGTTCGCTGCTGCGAAAATGCTGGTCCATCGCTTCGGCCCCGGCCAAAAATTGCACGAATCTCTCCCAACCAACCGCAATGGCACAACTTAGGCCTACTGCAGACCACACCGAGTATCGGCCGCCCACCCAGTCCCACATAGGCAGACAATTGTTTGCTGGAATGCCGAAGTCCTCTGCTGCCAGCAAATTGCTGGTGACTGCCAGGAAGTGCTTGTCCAGGTCGGCGGTCGCGGCGCCTGCGTTGTGCATCCATGCGCGGGCCGCCAAACCGTTGGCAAGGGTTTCTTCTGTGCGGAAGGATTTGGAGCAGATGATGAACAGGGTTGCTGCGGCGTCCAGATTCGACAAAGTATCCTGTAAATCCGCTGGATCCACGTTGGCGACATAGTGACAGCGAACCTTGCCGTGGAAGGGCGTCAATGCCGCCGTCACCAGTCGCGGACCCAGATCAGAGCCGCCGATGCCTATATTGACGACATCAGTGATGACTGCGCCGGAATAGCCAGTATGTTCGCTGCGGTAGAGTCGCTGCGCAAAAGCTTGCATGCGTGTTCGGGCGGCCACTACTTCCTGATACTTTTCTGTCTGTCCACCATCGCAGGAGGCGCGCAGCAGAGTGTGCAGGGCCGGCCGATCCTCAGTGTTGTTGACATGCGCGCCACTGAACAGATCAGCGATGCCCTGGCGCACACCCGCCTGCTCTGCCAGGTTGAGCAGGGAAAACAGTGCGCCCGGATGTAACAGGTGTTTGGAGTAATCCAGGTGCAGGCCGGCAGCCGTCAGCGTGAATGTTTCTGCGCGGCCGCGATCCTCGTCGAGAAGCTGTTCAATGGATGCCGCTTTGAGCGTGGCGGCATGGGCCTCCAGCTCCGCATAGGCTGGAAGGTCGCGTAGAAGGGTACGTGCTGTCATTATTGGGGCCTGTCAGGGGATATCAGAGGGTCGAGTATAGAAAGAGCCGTTTAGCGGTGCAATCGAAAGGCGCTGTGCCGGGTACCAGAACCGCGGCTACACCGTCAGTAGGTGCGATTGATCGACAGCTCGGTCATCCGCTCCAGGGCGCTGCGCGCGCTGCTGGGGGGTAACAGCAGCAATTTCTCCAGCGCCAGGTCGTGGTAGTGCAGTGCGCGTTCACGCGTGTAGTCCAGTGCGCCGCAACGCCTCACCGCCGCCGTGATCTGGTCGATCTGGTCTGAATTTTTCTCAGTGATCGCGCGGCGCACGACGGCCTGCTCAGTAGCGCTGCCATTGAGCAGTGTGTGTATGAGGGGCAGGGTAACTTTTCCTTCCGTAAGGTCATCCCCGACGTTCTTGCCCATCGTTGCAGGGTTGCCGTCGTAATCCAGGACATCGTCAATCATCTGGAAGGCGATACCCAGATTGAGGCCAAATTCCCGCACGATGTTCCGGCTTGGTTCTTGTTCTCCGGACAGCGTGGCTGCACCATAACAGGCAGCCGCGAACAGAATGGCTGTTTTACGTGTGATGACATCCAGGTATTGCGCTTCGTTGGTGCTGGCATCGCCGATGCGCGTCAATTGCAGGACCTCGCCTTCGGCAATGATATTGGTGGTTTCGGCCATATGGCTCAGGACATCCATGTCACCCAAACGGACCATCAATTGAAAAGCGCGGGTATAAAGGAAATCGCCCACCAGGACCGAGGGGGCATTGCCAAACTCCGCATTGGCGGTGGGTCGCCCCCGGCGCAGAGCGGAAATGTCGACCACATCGTCATGCAGCAGTGTAGCGGTGTGGATAAACTCAATAATCGCGGCAAATGTGATATGCGCAGCATCACAGCGACCGAGGGCGGCGGCACTGAGCAGCACAAGCTGTGGGCGCAGCCGTTTGCCTCCGGCATCAACGATGTAGTGACCGACGTTTTCCACCATTTCGACGTTCGAGTGCAGCTGCTCGACGATGAGTTGGTTGACCAGCTCGAATTCCCGAGCGATGGTGGCGTGTATTTGATGCATAGGGTACGGTGGAATGAAAAGTGCCCGCGCATGCTAGGATGCGACCACAGACCTGTCAAGCTGGGCGACGCCCGGGAGGCCCTGCCGGAGTCGTTCGCAACTCATTGTTTTTATAAAAAATTAGCCCTTGCTCCAGCAGCCTGATTTGCGTAAAATCGCCGCCCTCTGGACGGTGTTGCAACCACTTGTTACCGTCTCGAGACAATTCAACTGTTTGTGCCTGACTCTGCCCCCTTGATTTAAAAGGGTTTATTGTGAATGCGAGCAGGCTAATTAAACGGAGCACCCTATGTACGCAATAATCGAAAGCGGTGGCAAGCAACACCGTGTCATCGAGGGCGAAACCCTCAAACTGGAAAAGATTGAAGTGGCCACAGGCGAAATTGTCGAGTTCGACAAAGTCCTGATGGTCGGTGGCGCTACGATCAAGATTGGCACCCCGCTATTAGCAGGCAGCAAGGTGACCGCCGAAGTGGTTGCCCACGGTCGTCACAAGAAGATCAAAATCATTAAATTTAACCGCCGTAAGCACTATCGGAGAGAAACTGGTCATCGCCAGTGGTTCACTGAAGTCAAGATTACCGGTATCAAGGCTTAATGGAGGGCTTGGACAATGGCACACAAGAAAGCTGGTGGTAGTACCCGTAACGGGCGTGATTCGGCAAGTAAACGTCTGGGGGTGAAGTGCTTTGGTGGTGAGACAGTCAGGGCAGGCAACATCATTGTACGGCAGCGTGGTACGCGCTTTCACGCCGGCAGCAATGTAGGTCTGGGCAAGGATCACACACTTTTTGCCAAAGCTGATGGTAAGGTGGAATTTATTTCCCGAGGCCCCAAGAGCCGTACGTTTGTGCAGGTGGTGAGCGCCTGAGTCGGCGGCACCAGCCAAGCGATCGAAGGCCTCGTCAATTGACGGGGCTTTTTTTTTATACTCACAGGATTTTTTGCAGAAGCTTCGGGTCAGTAGAGCGCAAGAGCAGACTAATGACGAAGCGAAAGCCCGCTTGAGTCGGGGGTAAATATGAAGTTTGTAGACGAGGTCAGTATTAGTGTTCACGCCGGCAAGGGCGGCAATGGCTGCCTCAGTTTCCGGCGTGAGAAGTACATTGAAAAGGGCGGTCCCGACGGCGGCGACGGCGGTGATGGCGGCAGTGTCATCTTTGAGGCCGATGAATCCCTCAACACCATGGTGGACTACCGCTTCAAGCGCAATTACCGTGCTGGGGATGGCGCATCCGGCCGTAGCCGTAATTGTACCGGCAGGAGTGCCGAGGACATGGTGCTGCGGGTACCCGTGGGAACGACAATTATCGATGAGGATATCGGTGAGGTCCTGGGAGACCTGTCAGCCGCTGGACAGAGATTGGTGGTGGCGCAGGGCGGCTTTCACGGCCTGGGTAATGCACGCTTCAAATCCAGCACCAACCGCGCGCCGCGGCAGACGTCCCCCGGCAGTGAAGGCGAGGTCCGCAGTCTGAAACTCGAACTCAAGGTGTTGGCGGACGTCGGTTTGTTGGGCCTGCCCAATGCCGGTAAGTCGACGCTGATACGCGCGGTGTCCTCGGCAAAGCCCAAGGTGGCTGACTACCCTTTTACTACTCTGGTACCCAACCTCGGGGTGGTCAGTGTGGAGGCTCACCGCAGTTTTGTCATGGCGGATATTCCCGGCCTGATCGAGGGCGCGTCGGATGGAGCTGGCCTGGGCATCCGCTTTCTCAAGCACCTGACACGCAACCGCATCCTTTTGCACCTGGTGGATATGGCCCCGTATGACGGCGTCGAACCGGCGGACGCGGCACTGACTATCGTGCGGGAGTTGGAGCGTTTCAGCCCGACCCTGGCGCAGCGCGAACGCTGGCTGGTGCTGAACAAGAGCGATCTGCTGGATGTAGACACGTTTGCTGAACGCCGCGGTGCGGTGTTGGCGGCACTGGACTGGCATGGCCCCGTATACTCCATTGCGGCGATCAACGCGGTAGGTACGGCCGCCTTATGTGGCGACCTGATGCAATACCTGGAGGAGTGCCGCCTGCGGGAGGCGGCAGATCCGCAACTGGCCGCAACGGAGCGGGAGCTGCAGAGCCGCATGCAACTGGAAGCCCGACAGCGCATTGATGAACTGCGCGCCGAGCTGCGCCGCGTGGCGTTGGAAGGCGAAGGCGATTTTGATAACGATGACGATGACGATGACGATGATTTTGAGGTTGAAGTCGAGTACCGGCTGTAGGAAAGCCAATGACTGAACGAATTGAAATAGCCAGGGCCCGGCGCTGGGTAGTGAAGGTGGGTAGTGCGTTGCTCACCAATGACGGCCGCGGCCTGGACGAAGGCGTGATTTCTGCTCTCGTGGATCAATTGGCGCAACTGCGCGGAACCGGCTGTGAGGTAGTACTGGTCTCCAGCGGTGCAGTGGCAGCGGGCATTGTACGCCTGGGCTGGACAGCGCGCCCGCACCTCATCCACGAGCTGCAGGCGGCCGCTGCGGTGGGGCAGTCGGTGTTGGTACAAAGTTATGAGAACGCCTTCAAGCGCCACAATATTGCCACAGCACAGGTGTTGCTGGTACATGACGATGTGCTGGCCAGAGATCGATACCTCAATGCACGTGGCACCCTCAAGACACTGTTGAAGCTCGGTGTGGTGCCCATCGTCAATGAGAATGATACGGTGGTTACCGAGGAAATCCGTTTCGGGGACAACGATACCCTGGCCGCCCTGGTCGCCAATCTTATCGATGCCGATGTCCTGGTATTGCTGACCGACCAGCAAGGTCTCTACCGGGAGGATCCCCGCCACAATCCGGCTGCCGAGCTGGTTGAAGTGTGTGATGTACACGATGCGCAGTTGGACGCTATGGCCGGGGCGGGGGGTAGCCTGGGTCGCGGCGGCATGGTGACAAAATTGCGCGCAGCGCGCCTGGCAGCCCGCTCCGGCACCGCGACCGTGATTGCATCGGGCAGGGTAGAACACATCCTGAGCAGCATTGTCGCCGGCGCTAATGTCGGCACCTGGCTGCGCAGTGGCAAGCAGCCCCAAAATGCCCGCAAACAGTGGCTGGCTGGAATGGTGCAGACGCCGGGGAGCCTAGAACTGGATGAGGGGGCGGTACGCGTGTTGCGTGAATCCGGTCGCAGCCTGTTGCCCGTGGGAGTGCGCGCGGTGGGCGGAAACTTTGCTCGCGGTGACATGGTGTCCTGCCGTGATGCGCAGGGCCGCGAGATAGCGCGCGGCCTGGTGAACTACAGCGCTGATGAAACCCGGCGCATCATGGGCTCACCCTCACAGGAGATAGAGTCTATTCTCGGCTACCAGGTGGACGAGGAACTCATCCACCGGGACAACCTGATACTGGTATAAACGCTGCACTGGGCAGCGCTGGACGCGGCCCAGTGGACTGACGGTCGCCCTAGCTCAGCCAACGACCCAGGGATGTTTTCACCCAGAGGAAATTCATCAGCTTTTTCATGCCTTCCGCGCTCTTTGCGCTGTAGGGATAGCCACTCTGCAGTTTCCCGCCGAAGCGGTCGATCACGATGGGCATTTCGTGGCAGTAGCCGCGGATGCCCTTCTTGCCGTTTACCTGGCCCAGTCCCGAGTTCTTCTTGCCGCCAAAGGGCGCTGCGGGAATGCCGTAGCTCAGTGCCATGTCGTTGACGCTGCAGGCACCCGTATCGATAGCTGCGGCGAGGCGATAGCCTTTCTCCTTGTCTTTGGTCCACACGTTGCCGTTGAGTCCAAATTCGGAATCGTTGGCCAGCGCCAGCGCTTCGTTTTCGCTGCCCACTTTCTGGATGCATAGGACAGGACCAAAAGTCTCCAGCAGCATGATATCCATGCTGTTATTGACTTCAGTGATCACGGTGGGCTCGTAGTACAGGCCGGGCAGGTCCGGATTGCGGCGTCCACCCATCAGGATGTTCGCGCCCTTGGCCCTGGCATCCTCCACATGGGCTTCGATGATGGCCATTTGCCGGTCCCAGAACACGGCGCCGATATCCTCGTTCCAGCCGTGCTGTGGACCCTGGCGCAGGCCCTTGCCTTTGTCCAGCACGAGGCGCAGGAACTCGTCGTAGACCTCCTTCACCACATAGATGCGCTCCGTGCCACAGCAGTAGTGCCCGGTGTTCATGCACGAACCCACCCATGCGCCATCGGCAGCGCGGTCCAGGTCGGCATCGGCGCACACGATCATCGCGTCGTTGCCGCCCAGTTCCAGTGTGCAGGGCAGCAGCCGGCTGGCGCAGACCTCGGCGACTTTGCGGCCGGTGGCCACGGAGCCGGTGAAGGATATCTTGTCTACGCCACCGCGCACGATGGCGGCGCCGGTTTCACCGTCGCCCAGCAGCACTTGTAGCACGCCCTCAGGCAGCCCCGCCTGGCGGTAAATATCTTCTGCCAGTTTGGCGGAGAACGGGGTGACCTCGGAACCTTTGGCCACTACCGTGTTGCCGGCGAGCAAGGCCTGGGTCGCCTGGTTCATGACCAGTACGAACGGGCCATTCCAGGGCGTGATCAAGCCGATGACACCCAGCGGCTTGTACAGAATGCGCAGCTGTTTCATCAGCCCCATGATGCCGTGTACCTTGCGCTTGCGCGGTTTAAGGAACTTCTCGGCGTTCTTGGCGTAGTAACAGAGTTGGTCGGCCACTGAAAACACTTCCATGCTCATGGCGTCGGTGCGGGCTTTGCCGGTCTCCTTGACCACTGTGTCGATGATCTCGTCCTGCCGTGCCAGTACGATCTGCAGGGCGCGTTCGACGATAGCCGCGCGCTCCTTCATGCTGGTGGCGGCCCAGGCAGGCTGTGCTGCCCGCGCCCTGGCGATGGCGCTGGCCACATCGTCGGCATTGGCGCAGATCAGCTCGCCCGTGCGCTCCAGCGTGACCGGGCTGCGCAGTTGCAGGTGACGGCGGGAGTCATTGGATTCAATCGGTTCGTAGATAGACATGGCGTCCTCCTCGTGTGATGCCGATAAACTAATGGCCATTAGTTTGACTGTCAATGTCTTTTGCAACCACTGTGACTGACCAATAACGTCAACAGGCAAACAGGGCAATTGTGGCGTGCAGCGCCGGGACTGGCGGCAGTTGCGATTACAAGCGTGGTTGAATGTGGAATAATGCGCGGCTTCTGCACCCAACCAGTCACAGAGCGCATGCCGGTGTCGCCCACGCTACTACTGATTTTCTATTGCCTGGCCATCGCGGGGTTTTCGCTGATGGGCGGCCTGTTGCCCACCTGGATCAGGATGACGCACACCCGCACCCAGTTGGTGATGAGTCTCGTCTCGGGGCTGATGCTCGGTGTGGCGTTCTATCATTTGCTGCCGCACAGTGTGGCGCTGGCGGGAGGTGCCAGTGGCGTGGATACCACGGTCTGGTGGCTGATGATCGGTCTTATTGTCATGTTGCTGTTGCTGCGCGTGTTCCATTTTCACCAGCACGATTTCAGCAAGGAAGAAGGAATTCAGCACGATCACCATCATCAGCACGATGAGCATGAAAGCCCCGTGCACGGCCTCAGTTGGGTCGGCCTTGCGCTGGGCCTGGCAGTGCACACGCTGATCGATGGCGTGGCCCTCGGTGCGGTGATGCATGCGGGCAGTCCGGCGGGCGGCTTGATCGGGATCGGTGTGTTTCTCGCCATCCTCCTGCACAAGCCACTGGACGCCATGTCCATCGTCACGGTGATGGAAGCCGGTGGTTGGAGTAGGCAAGCCCGCGCGGCCGCCAATCTGGTGTTTGCCCTTATGTGCCCGCTGGGAGCGCTGCTGTTTTTCTTCGGCGTGGATGTGGTGGCTGACAGTCGCAATCACCTGGTGGCTGCGGCGCTGGCTTTTTCGGCGGGCGCATTTATCTGTATTGCCCTGAGTGACCTGCTGCCCGAGGTGCACTTTCACAGCCACGACCGGGCCAAGCTGACCCTGGCTTTTCTTCTGGGTATTGTCGTGGCTTACGGGATTGGCAGTGTGGAGCCAGCGGGCTTTCACCCTGCCGCGCAGGACACGGAGGCAGATCGCCATGGTTAAACGCGTTATTTACCCGCCGATCTGGCTGCTGCTGGGCCTGATCGCAATCTTCGTTTGCAATGAGTATTATTCGGGACCACGTTTTACCAGCCTGGCGGGACAGTTGGCGGGAGGGCTGCTCATAATTGCAGGCCTGCTGTTGCTGGTGATAGCCGCTGGTTTGTTTTCTCGCGCGAAAACGGGCGTCATACCGTTTCGGAATGTGTCCGCCCTGGTGACAAGCGGGATTTACCGCTACACGCGCAATCCCATGTACCTAGGTATGGTGGCCATACTCTTGGGCTGCGCCATTACTGTAGGCTCCAGTGTGGCGCTGCTTGTTCCCCCGCTGTTTGCGGTCATCGTTGAGATGCGCTTTATTCGACCCGAAGAGGCGCTGCTGCGGGACATGTTTCCCGAGCAGTATCCAGCCTATTGCGAGCGCGTCAGGCGGTGGATGTAGTCTAAAACTCGAGTCAGGTTGGCCGGGCCTGTTCCATGTCCAGCCATCCGGCCATGTGTTCAGTAGCGATGCTGGCCAATGCTGCAATGTGTTGCGCCGTGCTGTTCAGGCACGGTATGTATTCATAGCGCTCACCCCCCGCTGCCAGGAAGTAGTCGCGGTTTTCCACTGCCAGCTCCTCCAGTGTCTCCAGGCAGTCTGCAGCGAAGCCCGGACAGATCACCTGTACCGCTTTGACGCCCTGCGCTGGCAGACTCTTGAGGGTGACATCGGTGTAAGGTTTAAGCCACTCCTGTCTGCCAAAACGGGATTGGAATGTAGTCTGGTAGTCCGTCTCCTGTAACCCCAGTTCTGCTGCCACCAGGCGCGAGGTCTTCAGGCATTCACAGTGGTAGGGGTCACCTTCGTCCAGATAGCTTTGCGGTACACCGTGATAGGAGAATAACAAGGTGTCGGCGCTGCCGTGCTCCTTCTGGTAGGCGCGCACGCTGTCCGCTACTGCGCGAATATAGGCAGGGTGATCGTGATAGTGATTCACAAAACGCAGTTCCGGCAGCCAGCGCCGCCGTGTGAAATCGGCGGCCAGTGCGTCGAATGTCGAGCCGGTGGTGGCCCCGCTGTACTGTGGATACAGGGGCAATACCAGTAATTGCCGAACGCCGCGCTGCAACATTCCCTGCAGTACATCGGCAATCGACGGCGTGCCATAACGCATGGCGAACTCCACGATCACCCGGTCGCCGAACTGATTAGTCATGATTTTGCGCAGGGCGTCTGCCTGGTCCTGAGTATGAAACAGCAGGGGCGAACCGCGCTGTGTCCACACGCCGCGATAGGAGGCGGCGGAGCGGGTGGGCCGGATATTAAGGATGACCCCGTGCAGGATAAACCACCACAGCAGCCGTGGCACCTCTACTACCCGGGGGTCGGACAGAAACTCCTTCAGATAAGCCCGCAGAGCTTTCTTTTCCGGCGCCTGGGGTGTGCCGAGATTGGTGAGCAGGATACCGACTCGAGGCAGTTGCTCGTGGTTGAAGTTGGCGGTTCCGGTATATTTCATGCTGGAGACGATATACGTTTGCCTGATTAATGCCAAGTAAAGTTGGCCGCCACACTCGTGACGGACCGGCGACATTCCAGGTTTCATAGGCTATTCTTGCCGCAAGTTTACAATTTGGACGAGCGCCATGAACTGGGATGCGATAGGAGCCATTGCGGAATTATTCGCGGCGCTGGGTGTAATCGCCTCACTCCTTTATCTTGCCGGACAGGTGCGCGCCAGTACACGGGCATCCGCTGTTGAGGCAAAGCTGGAGTCAACCAGCCTCCTCTCGAACTTCGTTGATGTACTCATTGCGCATCCTGAGCTCCTAAATCTACAGGTAAGGGGCCGTGCCGATGTCAACTCGCTTACCAAGGAAGAGTACCTCCGGTTTTCCAATATGGCTCTCAAGGCTTTCTGGTTTTTCTCGGCCGGGCACTTTCAGTTCAGATCGGGGACACTCAGCGAGGATGATTTCCACGAGACGCGATCAGTGCTCCGCTACTGGTTGCGCGGCCCGGGTTGCCGACTTTGGTGGGAAAAGACAGGCCGAGAAATGATGTCGCCAACATTTCGTGAATTCGTCGAAGCCGAAATTCGGGAAGTTGATGCAGCCATGCGCCAGACACGGACTTCGCCCGCCACCACCTTACAGAGCAGAACCCTGTGATGCGTACACAGCCGTTGAGCAATTGGACACATGAGCATGTGTTCAACCAGCACCAGCAGCGCGCCGGTGAGAATCGCACCATTGCCATAGTCATTCTCACTGCCGTGATGATGGTCGTTGAGATAGCGGCCGGGGTGATTTACGGCTCTATGGCGCTGCTGGCCGACGGCCTGCATATGGCTTCGCATGCCACGGCGCTGGGGCTTGCAGTGTTTGCCTACGTGGTGTCGCGGCGACTCGCAGCGGATCGTCGCTTTGCCTTTGGCGTGGGGAAAATCAACAGTCTGGCCGGCTTTGCCAGCGCGGTGCTGCTACTGGGCTTTGCGCTGTTCATGGCCGTTGAGAGCACGGAGCGCCTGATTAATCCGCTGGCAATTTCTTTCGATAAAGCGTTGATAGTGGCCACAGTCGGACTGGTAGTGAATGGTGTGAGTGCGTGGGTACTGATGTCGACTCCACACGGACACGACGAGGTGCATGATCACGACGATGAGCATGACCACGAACACGACCATCATGGGCATGACCACAATTTACGTGCGGCCTATCTGCACGTGCTCGCTGATGCCTTGACCTCGTTGCTGGCGATTGTCGCCCTGCTGGCCGGCAAGTACCTCGATGCCGGCTGGCTGGATCCGGTCATGGGCCTGGTCGGCGCAGCCCTGGTTGCGCGGTGGTCTTACAGCCTGATTCGCGACACCGCGCGGGTGCTGCTCGACGGGCAGGCCGATGATCACCAGCTCGAACAATTGCGCCACGCCATTGAGGGGACCTCCACGGATCGAGTGACGGATCTTCACCTGTGGTCGATTGGCCATGGGATATTCGCTGCGGAGATCGCGCTCGTCAGCGCTGAACCTAAAACGCCGGATCACTATAAATCCCTGATTCCGGCGACACTGAACATTGTCCACTCGACGGTGGAAGTACACCGTTATTCGGACCCTTGAGTTACACTGCCACTGCCGTGTGCCAATCCGTAAATTCCGGAGGTAAATATGACCTACAAACGTATATCGATTGACGAAGCCAAAGCGCTGATGGAGTCGGGCGTCGCTACCATAGGCGATGTGCGGGACGTTGACGCTTTTCGTGCCGGCAGTATTGAGCATGCCGTCCATGTCCAACATGAAACGATAGATGAGTTCCTGGCGGTCGCAGCGAAAGAAAAGCCCCTGATCCTCTACTGTTACCATGGCAATTCCAGCCAGGGCGCGGCGAACTATTTCTCTGAACTCGGTTTTAAAGAGGTATACAGCATCGACGGTGGCTATGAGGCCTGGCGCTTGAAATACTGACGCTACCCGCGAATTGCTCAGGCAGTACCATACCGTGATTCCGGACTCTGTTTTCGAAACATGAGTAGGACTTTATGAGCATAAACGATAACCAGAAGTATCTGGTTAGCCCCAAGCCTGCAATTGTCCACGATGAGCTGGCGCATATCGGCGCCGGCCTGCGTTTCTCGCAAAGCCCAACGAATTTCCTGGTACAACTGAGACAGGACTATGGCGATACATTTCTGGTGGACGTATTTGGGTACAAGCTGTTCTGTGTCTTTTCACCGCAGGGGCTGAAGAGCCTTTACGCGGCAGCCGAGGATGAGGCCAGCTTCGGCATGGCGACTTTCGATATGCTGGGTTTCAAAACGCCGATTGAAATATTTTACGATGCGGATATCGATTTATTTTACGACCTGTTGCTACCTGAGAAGGTTGCTGCCTATGTCAAAGACTTCTCGGAGGTCATTGCACAGGTCACCGCCAGTTGGGATGACAGCGGCGAGATCAATGTCTTTGATGCTATAAGAACACTGGAGCAGCGCGTCGGCTTCAAGATATGGATCGGTGAGGAAGCGACACGGGATGGGGTTTGGCAACAATTCAAAACGTATTTTGACGTATTGTCCCAGGAGAACGCCTTTGTCAGCCCACAGCTGACGTTGGAAACCCTGACCTCGGGCAAAGCCAGGGAAAAGCAGGCCGTCGCACAAATCATGGCGCTGGTGGGTACAATCATGGCGCAGCGCGAGGCTTCTCATGCATGGCCCAATGACAATTTTACATTCCTGTATCACCGCTTCAGGTCGGACGACCCGCAGGTCACACTGAGAAAGGTCACGCACAATATTATCAATGCCAACCAGGGATTTCTGTCCAATTTGTATGCGGCACTGTGCTGGTCGTTGATCAATCTCAAACAGCACCCGGACACGCAGCGACGGCTGGAAGCGGAGATTGCCGCGACTAAGCACCAGTTCGGTGAGAACTTCCACGAGTCGCAGGAGGCGTTGGACAGCATGCGCTTCTGCGAGCAGCTATTGATGGAAAGTGTGCGCCTGGCGCAGCGCTCCATCACCCTGCGCAAGGTGCTGAAGGAAATTCAGTTCGACTGCGGCAGTGCTGTCTACACGATTCAACCCGGGGTGTATATCACCACTATGCTGTCAGTCATCAATACACAGACGCCGGAGCTGTCACGGTTCGACCCGGACCATTACCAGGGCAGGCGAATTGATCCGGCGTTGATAAGCCTGGGCAAGGAAACCATCAGCACCTTCGGGCACGGCGCACATGCCTGTCCGGCACAAAAGTTTTCCCACAATATGTGCAAGGTGCTGCTGTCGCTGCTGCTGCAGAATTTCGAGTTCGGGAGTCTCGATGCGCCGATCACGCCAAGCAGCTCGCAGATGGGCGGAGTATCCAGGGCCGCCCAGGATGTGCTTCTGCGCTACTCACGACAGCGCCGCGCTTAGCAAGGAGAACAGCATGCAAAAAGGCAGCTATAACCAACAGATACTACTCGCGGCACGGCCCGTGGGCGAAATCCAGTCAGGTGACTTGCGCATCGTCGATGCCCCTATGCCCGTGCCTGAACAAGGCGAGGTGTTGGTCGAGGTTCAGTATCTGGCGGTGGAACCGGCGATGAAGGGCTGGATGGAAGCACGGGTGGATTATGTCGCGCCACTGCAGATCGGTGACGTGATGCGCGGACAGGGCACCGGTCTTGTGGTGCAGTCGCAGAACCCGGCGTTTCCGGCAGGCACCCTGGTCTCGGGGCCGCTGGGATGGCAGCGCTACGTGACCAGTGACGGTCGCACCATCCCGCTGCGCAAAATACCCGATGGTGTGCACCCCACCACGGCGCTGAACGTGCTCGGCATCACCGGACTGACGGCGTATTTCGGTATGCTGGACATTGGCCGACCGCAAGCGGGTGACACGGTAGTGGTGTCGGCCGCGGCCGGCGCCACCGGTTCAATTGCCGGGCAACTGGCGCGCATCGCCGGGGCCCGTGTGGTGGGCATCGCCGGAGGCAGGGAGAAATGTGACTGGCTGTTATCCGAGCTGGGCTTTGATGCGGCGATAGACTACAAGTCCGAAGACACCGCGCGGCGCATGTCCGAGCTGTGTCCCGGTGGACTGCATGTCTATTTCGATAATGTGGGCGGCGAGATCCTGGATATCGCCCTGAACAACCTGGCCGACCGCGCGCGCGTGGTGCTGTGCGGCGGCATCTCCCGCTACAATGCAACAGGCCCCGTCGCCGGGCCGGTGAATTACTTTAATCTGGTGTATCGCCGCGCGCGCATGGAGGGCTTCATCGTGTTGGACTACGCCGCGCGCTTTGGCGAGGCGGTTGCGGCACTGGTGCAGCATCTGGAGAGCGGCGCGCTGCGCCATCACGAAACCGTGATGCAGGGATTTGACCAGCTACCGCAGGCGCTGAAGAGCCTGTTCACTGGCGGCAATACCGGCAAGCTGCTGGTGGCCGTGGATGTGTGAGTCCCAGCTGTGACCATCATCAATTACGCCGCCCCTTCGCGCCTGCTGGCCATTGCTCGCGGTCACCCCTATGAGCGCGAGGCGTTTGCCGGCTTGCTGCAAGGCCTGGATGAATTCGACGTTTGCCATGTAGAGCAACCGGCTGCGCAGCGCTGCCTCGGGCCGCAGTACGCTGAGATTGTCGGCGGGCGATTTCACTATCGCGAGGCGAACCTGCGCGGCCAACACTGGCCGGACTCGGGTTATCGCCAGCAGGTGACGCACACTGTCAGTAAAATCGGCTCGCATCCGGTAACCGAAGGTATTCCTGAGCGCTTTGCCATCACCGATGAACTTGTACCTGTGTCCGGTTTTTGCGGACGATGTCATTCCGCTGCTGCGCAGTGATTACGGATTTGTGCAGGAGAATTTTTTCTCGGCAGCCAGTGCTGTCGCCGGACAGATGCACAGTCGCGAGGGCTGGTCGCACCCCGCCGCGTCCAACCTGGTGGGTTGGGTGAAGCGCTGGGGCAACAGCCCTATCGTCTATTTACAGGGTGGTGACGATGCCAGTGCCATGGCTAACGTGCACTTCCGCCAGCTCGTGCACAACGCCGTGCGCTGGGTGAGCAGTGATGCCGCCCGCGCGACCCGTTCGCGGACTTCTGAGGTCTGCTAATTGCGCAGCGTGCTGCGGTCGCTAGTGATTGAAGCGCACAGTAATGCCGTATACCGCGCCGGGTGCCACGACACCGGCGTAGCCACCCAGTACCGGGATATCGATGCCAAACGCGTAGTATTCCTCATCCAGCAGGTTACGGCCCCAGATCACGGCTTCCCAGGTGTTTTCAGTATTGGTCAAGGTAAAGCGCAGGTTGATCAGGTTGACCGACGGGTTTACCAGGTTCGAGTCTAGGTCCTGGTCGAGAAAGAAACTGTCGATGTAGGTGTGCTCCAGGCGTGCAATGCCCACCAGGTTGGCGTTCAGGTCCCTGTCGTACTGCACGAAGGAACTGACTGTCCACTCCGGCGCATTATCCAGCGGCTCTCCCGCCAGATCCTGTGTACATGTCGAGGCAGTGCCTGGTGAGCCGCCCTGTGCGCCCTGCACCACGTAGTACTCGTAGAATGCCTGTTCAATGGTGCACTGCCCGTTGTCGAAATCCTTGTAAGTAGCCTTGTTGTAGCCCACGGCAGTGCCCACCAGCATGCCGGTGAGGGCCACGTAGGTCAGTTCCAGTTCGGTGCCGTAGCTCTGCATGGAGCCGGCATTGGTAACAGTGAAGCTGGAACCGTCGAAGGCCTGTGCCTGGAAGTCGTCGTAATCTACCAGATAGAGGGTGCCGTTCAGTTGCAGGCGCCGGTCCTCGGTGGAGCCTTTCCAGCCCAGCTCATAGTTGGTGGCGGTCTCCGGTTCAAATTCGCCGCTGTTTCCCTCCAGTTCGCGGCGCTGGTTAAAGCCGCCGGATTTGAAACCGCGGCTGATACTGGCATAGGTCATGATCTCTGGCTTAACGAAATAACGAGCAATGACGGTCGGCGAAACATCGTCGTCATTGCGGGTTTCGTCATAATAGATATCTGGGCCGGCCACCGGCGGAATATCCAGCAGTGATTCCGGTGTGGTGATCTGCGAACCCTTGCGGTCTTTTGCCTCGTAGGTGTACCGCAGTCCCAGTGTCGTGCTGAACTTTTCGTTGATGTTCCACACCAACTGACCGAAGGCAGCATAACTGGTAGTTTCGTAACGATTGGTGTCAGTATTGAGCGATCCATCCGGGAAAAAAACACTCAAGGGGACGCCGAAAGCATCAATATGTTCGACCAGGGCGAGAGACTGTACAAAGGTGCCCACGGAATCCAACTCTGAGTAATACGCGTAAAGGCCGCCCTGGTAGTCCAGCGTCGCGCCCCCCGCCGAGGTCAGGCGCAACTCCGAGGAGTACTGGTCAAAGTCAATATTGGTGGAGGCGGTCACGGCATCGTAGGCGGTAAAGTCGCCGTCAAAGGCGCTGTCAGATTCGTATTTGCGCCAGGCGTTGATAAACGTCAGTACGTCCTCATTGGCCATTTCCTTGTTCCACTCCAGTGCGGTACCGCCCACTTCCACCGCGTTGAACGGTTCCTCGTCAAGCCAGTAGTTACCGCTAAATGGGTCCGCCTGCGGGGGAGGGAAGCTACCTGGATCATCCTCGAAGGAGTTGTAAACGAGAATGGGGTTGCCCTTGTTGGGGCCCGAAGTGGCGAGGCCGAGTTCTTCGGAGAGCTGCTGCGAGGGCGTATTGGTTGAGGGTGCGTTGAGTGTGGAAAGACCTGTGTACTGAATAACGGCCAGTGCACAGCAGTCTGTGTCTTCCTTGGAGTAATCCACTGTGAGAAGGAATTCGCCGAGTCCGTCACCGTCGCTGGTTGCGGTGTCAAACAGGGTGCGTGATTTGACCCCCCATTTATTGGCGTCGTTGATGCCGTTGCCGGTATATGTATTTTCAAAAAGATAGTCGCCGTTGACAGCGTAACCCGTCAGGCGCGTGGCATTGCCGGAGTCACCCAATGGCACGTTCACCATGCCGCGCAGTTCGGCGCGTTCGTCGGTGTTGTAGGTCATTTCGACGGTCGACTCCAGCGCCTCGGGTGACGGCGGCTGGGTGATGATGCTGATCGCCCCCGCCGCCGTGTTCTTGCCGTACAGGGTGCCCTGGGGGCCGCGCAAAATCTCAACGCGCTGGATGTCGATCAGGTCGCCGATGCTCATGCCGGCGCGACCCTGGTAGACGCCGTCGATGAACACACCGACGCTGGGGTCGATACCCGCGTTGGTGCCGACCGAGCCGATCCCGCGAATCCGGATGGAGGTGGCGTTGGAGTCCGTGCCGGGAGTGATTTTCAGGCTGGGCGTGTACTGCTCCAGGCCGGCGAGATTGGTGACTCCCGCATTCTTGAAAAACTCACTGGTGAATGCCGTTACCGACATGGGCACTTCCTGGATACTTTCCTCGCGCTTGTTGGCGGTGACGATGATCTCCTCCAGCGCCAATGTGTGGGGTCCGTCAGGATCAACCCCCTCCTTGGCATAGGCGGCCACGCCCATCCATTGAGCCGACAGGGCGGCGAGCAGTAGCAAGCGCGAAACAAGACGACGATAAGTCATGAACATCACCAGCAGAATCTTATGTTTATCAGCCAGTGCAGGCAGGCGCCGGGGAAGATCGCCTGCTGCGGGTGCGGCGTTCAAGCCTGCAACATTACCAAATAGTCGTTTCATAAAACAGCAGATTTGACTGATTTTTTTTGTGCGAGGGGATTTTTCGCAGGAGGGCGCTCTGGTTTGTCAGCTTGCAGGGGCGCGTTGCGCGCCCAGGCCGTCGAAGATTGAAACCAGGACCGCATCGCGGACGTTTTCGAGGGAATAGGGGTTGCCGAGCAGATGACCGATTCGGTTGTCGTTTACGAGCGACACGAAACCGTGGATGGTCGACAGGATAGCGAGCGCCTGTAGCACCGGATCGCCGCCGAACATCACGCGGTGGTAGGCCGGATGTTGCAGGGCAAAATTGACATAGGCCTGGCCGCTGGCGGCGAACTGGTTGAGCGGGTCATCAGGCGCAGCCGCCTTTTCTGCCTGTATGGTTTGCTGCATCAGGTTAAAGCCCTGTTTCACCACTGCCAGGATCAGTTCATCGCGGTCTGCGAAATGACGGTAGGGGGCAGCGTGTGCCACACCCGCGCGACGCGCCATCTCGCGAATCGACAGGCCTCGCGGGCCGATCTCACTGATCACGGCCAGCGCCGCTTCCAGCAGTGCGGCGCGCAGGTTGCCATGGTGGTATTTTTCCTTCGCTGTTGTCGAGCGCCATGAACTGACCCCCCAAAAGCTGGACACCAATCCAACTGTATTTGGGGGACATGTCCCTACAATTTGCGGTGGCACCATGCTACCAAATTTAGGCGAGTGTTTCTATTGTAAACATATAAAGCGGAGTGTAATGTTTCTCCCGTCTACACTCTTTGCAAATGCCAACAACGACCCCAACGAGGATTTCCCATGGCTCAGCCGATGTCCGCCACCAACCCTTTCCTGAGCTTTCCCTATGGCCCGATACAGATGGAGTGCGATGCCCACGACTTGGTTGTCGAGGGCGAAGTGCCCGCCGACCTGTGCGGCACCCTGTATCGCGCGGGGCCCAACCAGCGTTTCAAGCCGCGCGGCGACTATCACCTGTTTATGGGCGACGGCATGGTGCACGCCTTCCACATCCAGGGCGGCAAGGTGCACTACAACAATCGCTGGGTGCGCACCAACAAGTGGAAGCTGGAAGACCGCGAGGCGCGCGCGCTGATCAACCCCATGAATCCCTTCGACTGTGATCCCGAATACAGGGACTTCTTGTTCACTGATAAAGATGGCATCGCGAATACCGCGATAGTGTGGCACGGTGGCCGCTTGCTGGTAATGGAGGAGGCGCATCCGCCCTACGAAATTGACCCTGACACGCTGGAGTCGATCGGCAGCTGGAACTTCTGCGGCAAGTTGAACACGGCGATGACAGCGCACCCGAAGATCGACCCCGCCACGGGAGAAATGGTGTTCTTTGCCTATATGGCCAGCGGCGGTTTTTCTCCTGATGTGATGGTTCACAAGGTCAACCCCGTGGGAATACTGACCGAGAGCGTGCGTATAGAGACGCCTTACTCCTCGATGGTGCACGACTTTGTGGTCACAGAAAATTACATCATCATTCCTGTCATGCCTATTACGGGCAGCCTTGACCGGGCAATAGCGGGAGGTATGCCCTTCGCATGGGAGCCCGAAAAGGGCGTGTTTCTGGGTGTGCTGCCGCGTAACGGCGGCACTGCAGAGAATATCCGCTGGGTGCAAATGGACTTGAACTTTGTCTTCCATTTTATGAACAGTTTCGATAAGGACGGCGTGATTACAGTGGATGCCTGTCAGTACGAGACAGCTCCGTTGTTTTCTACCCCGGACGGCAAGCCCACCGCCAAGTCACAGCCACACCTGAGCCGTTGGACCATCAACATGAATGATCCTGACGCCCGCGCCACATCCAGGGGCATCGACGAATTCGAGTCGGAGTTCCCCCAGTGTGATCCGCGCTATGTAGGTAAAGCGTATCGGCACGGCTGGTACACGTCCCCCGACGGCCAACTGCGCAGCTCAATGGAGGAGGGTGACAGCCACTACAATGTGGTCGGGCATTTCGACCACCAGACCGGCGCCGTAGACCGTTACTCCTTCGGGCAGGCCATGACGTCCGAGGCGATCTTTGTACCCAAATCCGGGACTGCAGCGGAAGGCGAGGGCTACCTGTTGGCGGTGGCCACCAGCTTCGAGACACGCACCAGCAGTCTGTATATCTTCAACGCCCTCAAGCTCGCCGATGGACCGCTGGCCAAGGTGCACCTGTCCCACCGCGTGCCCGCCGGATTTCACGGTGGCTGGCGTCCGGGCGTTTGAATTCGCCCAATCAGGGGCGCCTCAGGCGCCCCGATAACACACAACAAAAAAACAGGAGTGTCGATGCCGCATGGAAGCCTACACATGCCGGAGTCAGCACCGCGATGAATACCCTCAAGCTTCTTGCCCTCGCGTTGTTACTGACGTCCTTGTCCGGGTGCTCTGCCAAAGACGGCACAGAGGCTGACTTGCCAGCCAGCCTCAACCCGCGGGCCACACCCGGCTGGTTCGATGATGCAAAACTGGGAATTTTCATCCACTGGGGGCCGTACACTGTCCCGCTTATGCTCCCAAGGCGCTGAGTATCAACCAGGCATTTCTGCACCATTATGACGATGCGCTACTGTATTCGCCTTGTGCCGAATGGTACTGGCACAGCCTGCAGTTCAACGAAAGCCAAAGCAGTGAGTATCATCAGGAACATTACGGTCCGACCGTGACCTATGATGATGTTGGCAGCCAATTCCGGCAGGATGTACTGCAGTGGGACCCGCAAGCCTGGGCCGAGCAATTCAGTCGCACGGGGGCTAAATACGTCGTATTAACGACCAAGCACCACGATGGCTTGTAGTCGGCTTTTTTTCGCCTGTAAGTTTCATGAATTTGCCCTGCCCAGCGGGGCCTTGGTGCCCGCTACGATCCGATAACGTGCGAGAAGGACAAATAGATACTATCGAACGTTTCGATGGTGAAGCGCGGGCGACGCTGTCATGAATCCGTGGGCCAGCTAGAGCTCGATGCGCCGTTCGAAGACAAACTCATTGGCGAGGTAGGACACCTCATGCTCAGCGCCAGGATAAAGCGGGTAAGGCGCAGGCGATTGGATGAGGAACCATCCTTGTTCCAGGGCGGCCAGCCCGGTTGGATAGGGTGGCTCGGCCACGGGCAACTGTGGACCTTTACCACCTGTGCCATCGTGGAATGCCCAGCCCACCGTCTCTGTGTCGAGTGCGCCCTCTGCCAGCCAGAGATACAAAATTTGTTGTCGTATTGTCATCAGTGTTGCTCCTCGGCAAGCCGCCCGCGTTGCTCGATCCGGGTATGGTAGTAGTCGACGTCGAAGCTCGGGTCGCAGCTCAGGTAGCGCCAAAGGCGAGCGCGCTGCATCTGCTCGTAGCGGCTTTCATGCCCTTTTTGCCAGGGTTGCATGGTGCGAAGAATCTGCGCCACGCTGTCATGCCGCATCAGCGCGAAGGTATGGTCGCTGGCATCATTGTGAATGTGCTCGAAATCCTCCGTGTTCCAGCGCTTTGTCTGTGAGACGCTGGGGTTGAGCCGGATCTTGTACATCCAGCGATCGACATCACTCGGGTTGGGCTGTCCGGCATGCCAGAGCCCGTGATGAAAGACCATCAAGGTTCCGGCCGTACCCCTGTATTGATGCTCGCCCAGTAGATGCTGGTAGCGACTAACACCCTCGGCGCGGGTGCGGCGTAGATGTGTCCCCGGTACGAAACGCGTGCCGCCGGCATCCGGCGCGACATCTTGTGGAAAGTAGAAAAGCTGGATATCAAATGTTGGGTCGGCGCTGTCGACAACAGCGTCTACATGCAAGTGCTGGTGATGCATGCTGCCCGCTGACAATCGATGTACAAAGTCGTGGTCGAAGCGCGGGTCGGGGCCCACCAGCGATTCGATGATGCCCCTCACGGCGGGCAGATTCAGCATTGCGCCGAGCACCGAGGGTGCCGGGTAGCACTGCGAGAGCGGGGTCAAGCTGGCCGGCTGCGGCGGTCCGCCAGGGTCTGTCGGCTGGCCAAAAATCTGATTGATCTTGTTCGATTCGAGCAGTCGAAGCTCTGGAATAATGTGCTGATTGATCGCGTCGGGGATCAGCGCATCGAAGCGCAGAAATCCATCTGCGACGAAGCGCGCCATTTCTTGCGTGGTCAGTTTATGATTCGTTGCTGGCATGGTGGGTGACCTTGTGTAGTTGCATTGAGGCTCGTCAGAAGCCCATGAGTTTCGCATAACGATGGCGGTGATAGGCCCGGTTGCCAAAACTGGCTTCCAGTACACGGGCACGTTTCAAATAGAGACCAGCATCGAATTCGTCTGTCATGCCAATGCCGCCATGAATCTGAATAAGTTCATTAGACATCTGGAACAGAAATTTACCCACCTGGCATTTTGCCAGTGATGCCAGCTCGGGCACGTTGTTCGCGCCAGCATCCACGGCCTGCAGCGCCGCCTCAACGCAAGAGCGCGACTGTTCCTGCAGGGAAAACATAGCGGCCGCACGGTGGCCCAGTGCCTGGAAGGAGCCAATGACCTTGCCGAACTGCTCCCTTGTCTTCAGGTAATCGAGTGTCATGTCAAAGGCCCGGGATGCCGTGCCAAGCATCTCCGCTGCGATGCCAATGCGCGCGCGATCGAGAATGTCCTCCAACACCGGCATGCATTCGCCCGGCGAACCCAATACAGCATTGCTGCCGACTCGCACATCAGTGAACAAGATGCTGGCATAGTCGCGGCTGTCAATCGTGGGCAGGGCAACGCGTTCTATGCCATCTGCATTTGTAGGCACCAGAAACAGGCTGATCCCCTGCACATCGCCAGCATCGCCAGACGTACGTGCTACCACGACATAATGCGTGGCGGACATTCCCTCTGCGACAAAGGTTTTTTTGCCATTGAGGCTGAATCCATCACCGGCTTTCTCGGCGCGAAATGCGGTCTTCTCGGGCTGGTGCCGCGAGGATTCATCCAGCGCGACAGCGAGTATGGCGGTACCGTTCACTACACCGGGCAGCAGTGCTTCCTGCTGCGCTGCGTTACCTGCGAGCATCAGGCCACTGGCTCCCACCAGTGATGACGCAAAGAGAGGCGATGCTGTCAGCTGCCTTCCGAGCTGCTCCAGAATAAGGCCAAAGGTGAGGTAGCCGAGGTCCGAGCCACCGTACTGCTCCGGAACCAGAATGCCACTCCAGCCCATATCGACCATCGCTCGCCAGGTCTGTGGTAGAAACGCCCGTCCCGATTTACTGTCGCGCAGTGCGCGGAAACTACTGACCGGCGCTTTATCTATAACCCAGGCGCTTGCCTGATCTTTAATGAATGCCTGTTCTTCCGTAAGTACGGCCATCTTCAACCTTTTTGTGTTGTTTCGGGAAGGCCAAGAATGTTTTTGGCAATAATGTTCTTCTGCACCTCGTACGATCCACCATAGATCGACATCGCCTTCCCACCCAGCCATTCTCTAACAGCACGTGCCTCGCCCTCGGAGTACTCGCCGTGCTCCCAACCCAAACCCTGGTTACCCATGATTTCCAGCAGTAGCTCAGAATGACCCTGCGCAACGTCGGTGGCCGAGTTCTTGAGGATAGATGCTGTGGCAGATACTTCGACATTACCGCCGCGTGCGTCGGTCATGATGCGGGCGATAGTGAGTTCATGGGCGGCGGTATCCATAAGGTGATCAGCCAGTCGGCTGCGCAAATCCATATCTGACAGCGTGCCGTCTACGTTCGTTCCCAAATAGCGTTTGGCAACGTCCTGCAAACGCTCCGCAGTGGTATTGGAGACGGGGGCATTGGTCTGGCTCTGTCGCTCGTGTTGCAGCAAGCGTTTGATCACAGACCAGCCATGGTTCAGTTCGCCGAGCAAATCGTCTTTGCGTGCCCGGGCGTTGGTGAAGAATGTCTCACAGAAGGGCGATTCTCCCGCTATCAGTCGTATGGGCCGCGTTTCAATACCGGGCTGATTCATTTCCAGCATGAGAAAGCTGATGCCATCGCGCTTTGCTGCACTGCGATCGGTGCGCACCAGAGCGCCGCACCACTGACTTTTATCAGCACCGGATGTCCATGTTTTCTGGCCGTTGAGCACCCATCCCTGCGCATCCAGCTCTGCACTGGTATTAAGTGAAGCGAGGTCTGATCCCGCATTGGGTTCAGACAATCCAAGACACCAGCGCACTTCACCACGCGCCATTGCTGGGAGATGCCGTGCCTTCTGCTCGGCATCTCCATATTCCAGCAGCGTGGGGCCCACCATAGTGACGCCCATGCCTGAAAGATACGATATTGGATTCATGCTTCCGGATTTAGCAATCGCCCGGCTGATAACCTTCGCCTCGGCATCCGTTAAACCGGCCCCCCCGTACTCACGTGGCCAGGTCGGAGCACCCCAGCCCTGCGCCGCGAGTCGCGCCCGCCAGAGTTCAAAGGCGTCTCTCACCTCCCGGTTTTCAGACTCGACGCCATACATATCGATGCGCACGCCAACCAGAGCTTCTGGCAGGTTACTTGCAACCCAGTCGCGAACGCTGATTTCAAATGCCCCGGTCAACCCCGTCGTCTCCACTGACTATCTTTCAAATTAACGGGCGGCAACCACGTTTTGATGTTGCTCACCCAAACCTTGTATTCCCAAGCTCATGGTATCACCCGCTTTAAGATAAATGGGTGGCTTGAACCCAAGCCCGACACCGGGCGGAGTACCTGTGGAGATGACATCGCCTGGTTGCAGGCTCATGTGCTGGCTGAGGAAACTGACGATAGCGGCAGGGCTGAAAATCATCTGGTCGGTATTGCCGGTCTGGCGGCGTTCGTCGTTGACGTACAGCCACATTTTGAGCGCCAGCACATTGTCGATTTCGTCCGCGGTAACCAGATAAGGGCCTATTGGGCCAAACGTGTCGCACCCTTTGCCCAGATCCCATTGGCCACTACGCTCTAGTTGGAAGCTCCGTTCCGAGACATCGTTAATGACACAGTAGCCCGCGATGGCGGATGCAGCCTCGGTTTCACCGGCATAGCGGATGTGCTCGCCGATGACCACACCCAGTTCTACCTCCCAATCCGTCTTGGTACTGCCGCGAGGAATGATCACGTCGTCGTTGGGGCCGCATATGGCGCTGATAAATTTTGAAAAAACGACTGGCTCCTCGGGGATAGCGGCGCCCGTTTCCTTTGCGTGATCCCTGAAATTGAGGCCAATGCAGAGAAATTTTCCCACCTTGCCGATGCAGGGGCCATAGCGTAAATTACCCTCAACAAGCGGCAGGGCGGTGGGGACTATGTGTCTCAATTGTTGCAGGTTGTGAGCCGAAAGCTGGCTGCCGTCGATATCATCGACTATGGCAGAGAGGTCGCGCACGTTACCGTCCGTATCCAGCATCCCAGGCTTTTCCTGACCGGGCGGGCCGTAGCGCAGCAGTTTCATAAAGCGTTCCTTGGGGTTGGACTAGTTACTCCAGCCGCCGTCAATCAGGTGTATGGCACCGGTAGTGTAGCTGGATTCATCCGAGGCCAGATAGACCACCAGCGCGGCGATCTCAATGGTCGTGCCCAAACGTCCCATGGGTTGCCGCTGTTCAAATTGGCGGCGTGCGGCCTGTGGATCATCGAACTGGTTGAGGCGCTGTTGCAGTGAGGGTGTATCCACAGTGCCGGGGCAGATGGCATTACAACGTATGCCCTGTGCCACATAGTCTGCAGCGACCGATTTGCTGAGGCCGATAACGGCAGCCTTGGTGGCTCCGTAGGTAAAGCGGTTGGGCACTCCTTTTACGCTGGAAGCCACCGAGGCCATGTTGATGATACTGCCGCCACCGCGGCGCAACATGCCTGGCAGGAAGCTGCGAATCATGTTGTAGCAAGACTTTACATTGAGCTCGAAAGAGAAATCCCAGTCCTTTTCTTCGCAGTCGAGAATGGTGCCGCTGTGGACGAAGCCGGCGCAATTAAACAGCACATCGATATCGCCGATGGCATCACTGTGCAGGCTGATCGCGTTCACATCGGTGACGTCCAGTGAGCGACAGTTGATATCCGGATAATCCCTGGCAAGTTGCGACAGGGCCGCAGCATCGATATCAGTGGCCCAGACGGTGGCCCCTTCACGCAGGCACTGTATAGCGCTCTCGCGACCGATGCCGGCGCCAGCGGCGCTGATCACGATGGTCTTGTTGGCCAGGCGTTCTGTCATTAAGTGCTCCGCGCTAGCGTCGCGGCAGGCAGGATGGCCCCAACGCGTCAAAGTGTTTGTAGGTGAGAATAAATTCCTGGTGACCCAGATCCTCGGATTTACTGGTCTGGCCCCGGGCGATGTCGATGACCTTCCGATAGATTTGTTCGCCGACCTCGTCGGGGCTCGCCTCGCCGCGCAGGATACGGCCGGCATTGATATCCATATCCTCGGACATACGCTCATAGGTGTCCGGGTTAGCGCAGACCTTGATCACAGGGGAAATGGCGGACCCTACAACTGAGCCTCGGCCAGTGGTGAACAGGGTCATGTGCGCGCCGGACGCTATCATTTCGACAATTTCCGCATTGTCGGAAATATTGGGGAATCCAAAGCGGACCTCACCATCCGGCACCACGTCCATCAGGTACAGGCCGCCGCCAACGGGCGCAAAATCACCGGGCTTGATAATGCCGCTGATGGGAGAGGCGCCCGACTTCATATAAGCGCCCAGGGATTTTTCCTCGATGGTAGACAGGCCGCCGTCAGCGTTACCGGGCGCGAAGCTGCCGTAGCCCAGGGTGCTGTAATAGCGCGCCGCCTTATCGACGCAGGCCTGAATTTCCATGCCCAGCTCGGGCGTGATGGCGCGCTCGGCCATGATCTGTTCGCAGCCAATCAGTTCACCGGTTTCCTCGAAAATGCAGGTGGCACCTTTTGCCACCAGGCGGTCGAAGCAGCGACCCACCGCTGGATTGGCCGAGATGCCGCTGGTGCCATCGGAGCCGCCACAAATTGTCGCTACCACCAGTTCTTCCACGGCCATAGCCACGGGCTCGATACCTGCAACCTGCCTGTGCGTCTCCTGCACCCAGCGTGCGCCCTCGTCAATGGTGGTGCGGGTGCCGCCGTTGTCCTGTATGACAAGGCATTTAACCGGGCGCCCGGTGGCCGCAATTTCGGCGCTTAAGGCATCCCGGTTAAACCCTTCGCAGCCCAGGGAAACCAGCAGGGCGCCGGCCACATTGGGGTGGGTGCACAGACGTTTCATCAACTTGAGGGCGTAGTCATTCGGGAAGCAGCCCGGAAAACCGATCAGTTGGATATCGGGGTGATCCGCGCGGCTGACAATGTGGCGGGCGACGTGGTGGGCGCATTCAACCAGGTAGGCGACCAGCACCACATTGCGAATACCTTTGCGACCGTCCGAGCGCAGATAGCCGCGCAATTGAAGCGCTGGTTCGGTATTCATGTGCGGCCCTCCACGGCATTGCGATCGTGACTAGCAATATAGTCGCTTTTCATATTATGGGTGTGTACATGTTGCCCGCAGCGAGTGGCTTGCGTGGCAGAACCGATGGGCAGGCCGTAGCGAGTAATTTTCTCGCCTGCTGCGATATCACGCCGAGCGAGCTTGTGACCCAGCTCCAGATCAACCGCAAGGACAGCGGTTTTCCCCTCAATCAACAGCTCGGTACCGGCCGCTATGGTTTGGCAGCACACTAGTACATTGTCCTGGTCGTGGAGTAGCAACAAACGCTTGTCTTGCGCGCTCATGGCTTATTACTCAGGCCGTAAAAACGGGCCGCAGTGCCACCCATTATCGCGTCCCGATCCGCATCCTCCAGATCAGCCAGCAACGTGTTGGTCAGCGTCAGCCACTGCGGGTAGTCGGCGGCAAGATTAAGCACCGGCCAGTCGCTGCCCCACATCAGGCGCTGGGGGCCGAAGCAATGCAGGAGGTGCTCCACGTAGGGGCGCAACTGTGCAGCGCCCGCCCCAGGGGCTGCCTCGGTGAGCAAGCCCGAGAGTTTGCAACAGGCGTGAGTCTGCTGTGCCAGTGCCTGCATGCGGCTGGCCCAGGGCGCGAACGCCTCGCGAGCGATGTCGGGTTTGCCACCGTGGTCGATTACCACCGGGAGTTCGGGGTAGCGTTGCAGCAGAGTGAGGAGGGCGTCCAGATACGGTGGTTTAACCAGTGCGTCAAAGCGCAAACCGCGAGTGATCAGCTCGCGGTAAACCGGGGCCAGTTCATTTCGCAGCATCCACTGGGGATCGGCAATGTCCTGGATCATCGGGCGGATACCCAGCAGCTTGGGGTGCTCTGCCAAGTGGGCCAGCTGTGCCAGTGCGTCGGGGGCGTCCATATCTATCCAGCCAACAACGCCAGCGATAAACGCATACTGATCCGCAAGTGACAACAGGTAGTCGCTCTCAGCCACCGTAGCGGCGGCCTGTACCACCACCGTTTTGTCGATACCAGCAAGGCGCAGGTAACCGGCCAACTCCTGTGGCTGGTAGTCACGGTAGAGTACGCCCAGCTCTGTGCTGAGCCAGTTGTAGTCACCGCGCTGCAGTTGCCAGACGTGTTGATGGCTGTCAATTCGAGGTACGTTCATGTGTTTGCATCCACAGGCACGGGCGCGTCCGGGTGCAGCAGGCCCTGCACTTTCAGGGCGGCCCAGAATTCTGCGGGAATCGATTCGTGAAGTAGCTGCCGGGTGCGTTGTACCTGTAGTGGCGTGTCGAGGCCGGGAATGACACAGCTCACGCTTGGATGGGCGAGCGGAAACTGTAAGGCGGCAGCGGCCAGGGTAACGTGGTAGTCATCGCAAACGGCCTCAATGCGAGCAACGCGCGCCACAATGTCATCTGGCGCGGGCGCATAGTTGTAATGGGCGATCTGCGTTGTGCGGGTGCGGGTGCCGGTAGCGAGAATGCCAGAGTTGTAAACACCGCCTATGAGTAAGCTGGCCCCGAACTGCTGGCACAGTGGCAGGAAGTGTTGCAGGCTCTCCTGCTCCAGCAGAGTATAGCGTCCGGCCAACAGGAAGCAGTCATAATCACCGTATTGCAATGCCTGTTCACAGATCTCGACTTCATTCACGCCAAGGCCAATGGTTTTTACCTGCCCGCTGTCTCGCAACTCGCGCAGTGCCGAGTAACCACTGTCTACCAGTGTTTTGAAATACGCAGCATTGGCGGCGCCATGGGTCATGGTACCAATGTCGTGTACCAGCAGAATGTCAATGCGATCCAGGCCGAGGCGCTGCAGGCTATCCTCGTAAGAGCGCATGATGCCGTCGTAGCTGTAGTCGTAACGGAAGTCGAACGGCATGGGCGAGCGAAAACCGTGACGTTCGCTGGCGTGACCGGCCCGGACCAGCAGTCTCCCCACCTTGGTGGACAGCAGGTATTCATCGCGCGGCTTGTCCCGCAATGCATCGCCAAGGCGCCGCTCGCTCAGGCCCTGGCCATAGTGTGGCGCCGTGTCAAACAGCCGAATGCCTGCGTCCCAGGCACTTTCGATTGTGGCGGCTGCCTGTTCATTGGAGATCGCATGGTAGAGGTTACCCAGTGGGGCGGCGCCGAAGCCGATTTCGCTGACCGGGACGTTGCCCAGCCGACGGTTTGAAACGGTATCCAGATGCATACGTTAACAGCAGAATATTATTTAGTGGACAAATATATAGCATGTGAGATGCTTCGTTCACAAGCGGAGACTCGATGGATGCCTGCTCTGACCGGTACTTACGTCGCCGAGTAAACCATGCCCCGACAAGGCGAAGAGCGCCGCAGCAGCAGAGCGAATTTTACATACGCCAGGTATTTTAATAATAAGTGGAGTGACAGTTATGTCCGTGAGCGGCTTGGACCAACCAGCATCCCGGGTAATTCCTCGAGAGTATGTGAGCGCATTTGCCCTGGTGACCAGCCTGTTCTTCATGTGGGCCATCGCGCATAACATGAATGACATTCTGATTCGCCAGTTTCAAAAGGCCCTGGATTTATCGCGCGGGCAGGCCAGCTTCATTCAGGTGTCGTTCTATCTCGCCTATGCCTTCGCCGCGATACCGGCGGGATACGCGATGAAGAGACTGGGCTTCAAGCGGGCGATTCTGACCGGGCTATTACTCTACGCGCTGGGCGCAGCCTTGTTCTACCCGGCAGCGGCAGTGGGCAATTTCAGCTTTTTTCTTGTGGCCCTGTTTATCATCGCCACGGGTATTGTGTTCCTGGAGACGTCCGGCAGTGGCTACATCACGCTGGTTGGCGACCCGGCAACAGCGGCGCGGCGTATCAATTTTGCACAGGCCTTCAACGGGCTGGGGGGTTTCATCGCTCCCCTGATTGGCGGTGTATTTATTTTCTCAGGGATAGAACACTCGCCGGACGCTATCGCTGCATTATCGCCGGCGGCACTACAGGAATATCGGGCGTTGGAGGCAAGGCAGGTACAGCTGCCCTATTTAAGTCTTGCCGGCATTTTGCTGTTTGTCGCGTTGCTGGTGGCTGTCACGCGTTTTCCCGCCTCAGGCGTCGGCGCTCATTCTGCTAGCAAAGCCTCCCTGGCCGGTGTCTTTGCCCACAGAAGTTTTGTCTGGGCCATTGTTGCGCAATTCTTTTACGTCGGTGCGCAAATTGGCGTGTGGAGCTACTTCATCGATTTCACCAAAGAGATGACGCCACTGACGCCGGAGAAAACAGCCGCTTTTTACCTCTCGGCTAGCCTGTTGTCGTTTATGGTGGGGCGCTTTATAGGCACCTATCTCATGAAATATATTGCGCCGCGCAGGCTGCTGGGCCTTTACGCGCTGATCAACATTGGCCTGGTAGGTGTCGTGCTGGTGGCCAGTGGCATGACAGCGGTGATCGCCCTCGGTGCAACCAGCTTCTTTATGTCGATTATGTTTCCCACTATCTATGCGCTGGGTCTGGAGCATTTGGGAGATAAAGCCGAGATGGGTTCATCGCTCATCATTATGACCATTATCAGCGGCGCAATTATCCCGCCGATCATGGGCTACTTGTCCGACAGCCATTCTGTGCAGTGGGCATACGGTGTGCCGCTGGCCTGTTATTTTATGGTCTGGTTATCCACCCGTTTGGGCGGACTGGAACGCAGTGGGCACTCAGTGATAGAGCAGGTGGCATAGCCCGCGTAATTACCGGAACTGGCATTGTTTATGAGTACAATTGAGCGAGTAGAGCTATCGATGGTAGATCTGGTGCCCAAGGTTAGGCGCACCGATGCCATCCAGAGTTTTGTGAGCCAGGAAACGCCACTGGTCAGGATCCTTGATTCCGACGGTGCCGAGGGTGTGGGCTACAGTTACACCATTGGCTCCGGTGGCAGCTCGGTGATGGGTTTGTTGCGCGATCACCTGGCGCCCCAACTGCTGGGCCGCGATCCAGCCCATGTCGAGTCCATCTGGCGCGATTTAAAATTCTCCAGCCATGCCACCACGGTCGGCGCTATCACAGCGCTGGCCCTGGCGGCCATTGATACCGCGCTGTGGGACCTGAAGTGTAAAAAGGCTGGCCTGCCGTTACATGTCGTCGCTGGCGGCGCGAAACATCGCGTGGGGCTGTACTCAACGGAAGGCGGATGGTTGCATATAGAGCAAGACAAGCTTGTAGAAGATGCATTGGCAGCGCAAGCGAGTGGCTTTGGCGGCGCAAAAATCAAAGTGGGTAAACCCCACGTGGCGCAGGATTTGGAGCGCATCATGGCTGTGCGAGAAGCGGTGGGTCCCGCCTGGGAGATTATGGTGGATGCCAACCAGGCCTTTACCGTTGACGAGGCCATTCGCAGGGCGCGTTGTTTCGAGCCGGCGGAGCTGGCCTGGCTGGAAGAGCCACTACCGGCGGACGATCTGTCGGGGCATGTGCGTTTGTCGAATGCCACCACGCTGCCCATCGCCACCGGCGAATCCATTTACTCCATCGGCCATTTCCGCGAGTACATGCAGCGCGGGGCCTGCTCTATCGTACAAGTAGACGTGGCCCGAATAGGGGGTATCACACCCTGGCTGAAAGTGGCCCACACAGCGGAGAGTTTCAATCTGCCGGTATGCCCGCATTTTCTGATGGAATTACATGTCTCGCTGGTGTGCGCGGTGCCCAATGGCCGCTGGGTGGAATACATTCCCCAGCTCGATGAGATTACCGAGCAGCCTCTGGTGATCGACAATGGCGAGGCGCTGGCACCTGCCGAGCCCGGTCTGGGAATCACCTGGGACTGGGAGCAAATCAACAAGCGAAGAATCAACGCGCACACGGCGGTGATCCAAAAGGGAGGGTAAGGAGATGGCTGGCACCCACAAGGCTGCAAGTGTGTACGGGGTGACCAATCCCCAATCCAGCGCGGATGGCGTGCTGCGCTTCGGCTCAGTGATCGGCTTTAAGCCCCGGATGGAGGCTGTTTACCGGGAGTTACACGCCAATGCCTGGGATTCCGTGACCACCTGTCTGGCCAAATTCCACATACGGAATTACTCCATCTTTATCACCGAACTCGAAGGCAAAAAGTACCTGTTCAGTTATTTCGAATACACCGGCAGTGACTATGAACAGGATATGCGCGCGGTAGCGGCAGACCAGGAAACACAACGCTGGTGGAGCGAGACGGACCCCTGCCAAAACCCATTACCGGGGCGTGCGCCCGGTGCCAATTGGAGCGCTATGGAACGGGTGTTTTTTATGCGGTGAGTGGGTTGGCGGATGTGATGGCCCAATCTGTTTCGTTCCGCAGGATGGAATTCAACGACGGAACCACCATGTTGGCACAAGGCAGGGAGAGCCTGCCCCTGTCTATGGGCTTGGTCTTGGCAAAAGTGCCCACGAACGGCATCAACCCGAGCAGACACTTCTCTACCGGCTCGTCGAAGCGCACTACCCTGATCGACATCGAGGTCTGTGGCCGTTGCGGTGGAACTGTTGTGGTCATACCTAATGCACTCGCTGCGCTCATGGGGCAGGCTCTCGCGTGCATTGAGGACCGGGATATCATGTCCGATAAAGCGGGGCAGGCCCTTGATAGAATCCGCGCTCATCTTCGCGATAAGGAACAGGACACCCCCACCCTGGCACACCTAGCACCACCGACCAGAGCGCCACCTGAGACATTGCCTCTTTTCGCAGAAAGCGAATCGACAACCACTATGCCTGCCAAATCAGCAAGGATGCCAGCGCGTGGTAACAGCTAAAATCTTCCTTGCCTGGGCCTCGGCGAGTGCGATTTCAGGAATGAAGAAAAATAAGCTCCGTGCTCACCGACACGAGCACGATTTCAAGAAGATTGGTGAACTTTTCGCGACGGTACTGGACTCTTTAACCAAGCCAGAGCTGATAATTTACTTTCGCCATACAGTTTGTCCGCCCTAGACTTCGGTCCCTTATTAGAGAACATTCGAACTAGGTTACCGCAGAACGGCACTGTGGGTTGACCACAGCTGCCAGTAGTGGCTTGATACACGGCTGATCCTAGCCAGAAATAGAGAGGACATAGCTATGGCAACCTGGGATACCCTGATACGCAACGCGCTAGTGTTCGACGGCACCGGGGGGCAGCCTCGGCAGGAAGATGTTGCAATAAGAGGAGGGCGTATCGCCGCGCGCGGCAGCGAATTACCCGTGGGTGAGGCTGCGCGCATCATTGAGGGCGAGGGCCATTGGCTGATGCCGGGACTGCTGGATATCCACACCCACCTCGATCTGGAGGTCGATCTGGAGCCCGGCCTGCCGGAGGTCGTCAGGCACGGTACCACCACAGTCCTCGTGGGTAACTGCAGCCTGGGCACCTGTTTCGGGCGCCAGCACAATGATGAGCAGAACCCCATCGTCGACTGCTTCACCCGAGTAGAGAACATCCCCAAATCGGTACTGCGCCAGTGTGTGGACGCGGTGCACTGGGAGAACACCGGCGAGTACCTGGATCATTTCGAGAATATTCCGCTGGGTCCGAACGTAGGCGCGTTCATTCCCCATTCCATGCTGCGTGTGGAGGTGATGGGGCTCAAGGACAGTATCAGCCGCGAGCCGACCGAGGCAGAGCTGGCGCGCATGGAGCAACTGCTCGAGACGGGCATGGCCCAGGGTTACCTGGGCATGAGTACCGACGGCCTGCCCTTCCACTACCTGGCCAGGGAACCGTATACCGCCAAGCGCATCCCCACCCAGTTCGCCAGCTTCGGCGAACTTAAGCGGCTGCTGAAAGTGCTGCGCAACCACAACCGAGTGTGGCAGACCACGCCCATCATCGAAAACCGCGCCAAGGCTTTTCTCTACTTTCTGTTTTCCAGTGGGCGCCTGTTCGGCAAGACGCTGAAGACGTCGGCGCTTACCGCCCTGGAATTCGCTGTGATGCCGAATGCACACAAGGGCTTCCTGGGATTTGCTTCGTTACTCAATAGCCGGCTGCTCAAGGGAAGACTGCACTTCCAGGCGCTGGGTACCAATTTTCGCGTGTGGTCGGACGGCATAGTCTCGCCGCTGTATGAAGAACTGGAGTCTGCCCGTGAGCTCATTGCCAAAGAGTACGATGATGTCGAGGGGCGCCTGGCGCTGCTCAACGACCCGGACTTTATCCGGCGCTTTCGCCGCGATTGGCACCGCGGCCGCCGTGGGCGCAATCTGGCCCACCTGAAGGCCAAGCTCGGAGCGCCTGACGATCTCGTCATACGCGATCTCCATGGGCTGATTTTCGACGCCGCCCCGGTTGCCGAGTGGAACGGGGAGAGCATGCAGGCGGTCTACAACCGACTGGAGCGTTTCCAGCACGGCGCTTCGTCCAGCGCCCGTTCCGATGCCGAGCGCGAGGCCTTTGAACGCTTCCCGCAGCCGATTCTCGATGATGCCGAATTTATGCTGCACCTGATGCGCACCTACGACAAGCAGTTCCGCTTCTGGGCGGACGTGGCCAATGTCGGCAACCGGGCCACACTGGACCTTCTCCTGCACAAAAACACCATGCCAGGATTCAACGATTCCGGCGCGCACATCACCAACATGGCTTTCTTTGATGCGAACCTGATGTCACTGAAACTGGCGCAGGCCCGGTCATTGCAGACCGTGAGCACCATGGTGAGTCGCCTGACGCGCGAGCCCGCGGAGTTTTTTGGGCTGGATGTCGGCAGCCTTGCGATCGGCGCGCAGGCCGACTTAGTGCTGCTGGATCCGGAGGCGCTCAAATCCTGGGATACCAACGACACGCGCGTACTGGAGTACCGCGAGCTGTTCAAGCATGAGCAGATGTTCAACCGCTCCGAAGGTGTGGTGAAGACCGTACTGATCAACGGCCAGCCGGCGTGGCAGGATGGCGCTGCGACCAGCGCGCTGGGCACACAAAAGCTCGGACGGGCGCTGCGCGCCGCGTAGCCATCGGCGGTTCGATCAGCGGCTGATGCCAGTAAATATCCCCGGCAAAGCCGAGGGCTTTGGTTTTTGTGAGCTGCTCAAAGCGGCGCCTTGAGCCCCCTGAAGGGGGCGTTTCTTTCCAACCCATTGCAACTGATCTCTCCGTCGATGCGGTGGGATTGGAAGCTCCGTTGCGGCGAGTCGCAGCGGGCATGCCCCGCTTGCTCAGAGGGCCAAGATATTCGCCGCGGAGCATGCCCGCTGCCACTCGCCTTGCATCGTGCGAACAGCACATGCGTTGAGTTCTCTGCGTGAGCGCCCCTGCGTCAGAGTCCCTCTGGGGATCAGGCCCGAAGAGCGAATGTCTCAGCCTTTTGTGCGATCAGGCCTGATCCCCATAGGGACGGTTCGTCAACGGAGCAGCCAGTAGCCATCGGGTATATTTCGGATGATGGATAGATCCCCAAACAGGCTTTCCTGGGCTACTTCGGGACCTCCGGAATTGTCAAACTTCGGATGCCTCCCCGGCAGAGCCGGGGGTCTCCCTTTGTACTAGCATCCTGTTTATTTGGCCTATACTCTATTGCCGCATGGAAACCATGTACATGTCGGAGTCAGCACCGCGATGAATACCCTCAAGCTTCTTGCCCTCGCGGTGTTACTGACGTGCTTGTCCGGATGCTCTGCGAAAGACGGCAAAGAGACTGACTTGCCCGCCAGCCTCAACCAGCGGGCCACACCCGCCTGGTTCGATGATGCAAAATTGGGAATCTTCATCCACTGGGGACCGTACACTGTCCCCGCCTATGCTCCCAAGGCGTTGAGTATCAACCAGGCATTTCTGCACCACTATGATGATGCGCTACTGTATTCGCCGTATGCCGAGTGGTACTGGAACAGCCTGCAGTTCAGGGAAAGTCAAAGCAGTCACTACCATCAGGAACATTATGGCCCGACCGTGACTTACGATGATTTTGGCAAACAATTCCGACAGGATGTACTGCAGTGGGACCCCCAAGCCTGGGCCGAGCAATTCAGTCGCACCGGGGCAAAATACGTCATATTGACAACCAAGCACCACGATGGCTTTTTATTGTGGCCGAGCAGCGTCAGGAATCCGCACAAAGACCACTGGCAATCCGACCGGGACCTGGTGGGCGAGCTTGCCGCAGCCGTCCGTGCGCGGGGCATGCGTTTTGGCGTGTACTACTCGGGCGGCCTGGATTGGTCCTGGGAGCCGCGGGGCTCTAAAAATATCGGGGACATGCTGGCCGCGTCACCTACCGACCCTGAATATGCGCATTATGTGGATGCGCACTTCAGGGAGTTGATTGAACGCTACCAACCGTCGGTTCTCTGGAACGATATTGCCTACCCGCAAGGTGCACTTTGGCAAATGGTCAATGACTACTATGCCGCCGTGCCTGATGGCGTTATCAACGACCGGTTTATTGTGGTTGGCGATAGCGCGAAATACCTGCGCATCCCGTTGGTCAATAAAATCGTGAACTTCTTTATAGAAAAAATACTGAAAATGCACGATGGGGACATCAGCCAGATGACGAGCATGCCGCCACCACATTTTGACTTCGCTACCCGTGAATACTCGCCGACCACCACGCTGCAATCACAGAAGTGGGAGGCCACCCGCGGCATCGGCCATTCGTTTGCCCTGAACAAACAGGAAACGTCGGACGACCTGCTTACCAGCAGGTCGCTGCTACGCAGTTTCATCGATATTGTCGCGAAAAACGGCAACCTCCTCCTCAATGTGGCAGTGACTTCCACTGGCCAGATCCCCGCAGATTATATTGACCGCCTGGATCCGCTGGGGGAGTGGCTGGCAAGGAATGGCGATGCTGTCTACGACACCCGCCCCTGGTTGGCTGGCGAAGGTGTCAGCGCGGACGGCAGGGCGCTGCGCTTTACCCAGAATAATGGCCGTTACTTTGTCCTGGTGCTGGAAGACTACCAGCCGGGCCAAATCGAGCTAAATGCAATACCCCCTATCCTTAGCGCCCGACTCCTCGACGGCACAGCGCTGCCTGTACACAATCGCGACCACACTGAGCGGATTGAATTACCCGTAGTAGCGCAGGCCGAAGCGGACGTTTATGTCATAGAGGTGACGCTCAAGTAGTACGGTAAGCGATCATGGCGACCCTGCCAAAGGCGGGCGGGTCCTGAACGCGCGGCTAGTCGCGCAGCGCCTGCCACCACGCCGCTGCGGTGATCGGAAAGCGCTGTGCCTGAGCCACAACGGCTGCAGGCTCTCCCGGGGGCAGCTGCTGTTCGCAGGTAGGCGGCAGGGGCGAGGCCTGCTGCACCGGGTCTATCACCTCAAGGTCGAGCTCTGCGATGCACTTGGCAAAGCGCTCCATCTCGCCCTCGTGGTGGTCGCTGGCCTGGTGTCGCCAGAAGCTTGCGGCATCACGAAAAGACAGCAGGCAGTAGTAGAACCCCGGCTCGCGTCCACGCCAATACTCGTAGCGCAGCACACCCTCCTCCTTGCCGTGGGTTTCGCTGTACATATAGGCCATCACGTCCTCAAACTCTGCTTCCAGTCCTGCATGGATGCGAATCTTTGCCAACAAGGTGCTCATCTGCTTTTCTCTTATCTCTATAAACAGTGTCGACGCTAACAGGTGCAACCGGGTTTGGTCCAGTACCGCTATACTCCTTCAGCCGCCAGCACAGCTTGCCTGCCGAAGCCTGCTGTCATACCGTGGGGATAAAGCAACACGCGGCCACGACTCACCACCGGGAGACATGCATGCGCCAGGCTGACTACGAACATCTCACACTGCAAGGCGAGTGGCTGTGCGATGTCGAACTGGTACCCTCACCGGACAGCCCGGGCACTATCGACTCGCCCTGGGGAGCGACCAGCATCGGTTATATTGAATCCGGTGAATTTCGCGGCCCGCGCCTGAGCGGCCGGGTCAGACCCGGCGGCGGTGACTGGCCGGCAATATCAGTCGACGGCGAAAGTTCCTACCAAATCAACGTGCGGGCGGTGTGGGAGACTGACGATAGCGCCCTCATCTACGTGCAGTATTACGGTTTTATCGCGGTACCACCTGCACTCCCCGGCGAGCGCGGGGCGCTGGCGCAACTTGACCCCGCACAGTATTACTTTCGCACTGCGCCGACGTTTCGTACCGGAGACCCACGCTATCTGTGGCTGAATAAAATCCTGGCCGTGGGCATCGGGCGCTTTACCGACAACGGTCTTGGCTACCGCATCTACCACATTAAATAAATATCCCCGACTTTGCCGGGAGATATTTACTAACAGGTTAACAACGCTCCGCTTCAGCCGTGTTGCGTAGCGCAGCGGAGCAACGGCATGCGATTGTTAGGCGGCGGCAAGTCAGTGATTTAGTGGTCGATTCACTTCGTCTGTTTGGCCTTGTCTTCAAGTGGCCATTTGATCTGAAATTCCACCTCCTCCTCCGACAATCCGCGTTCGTGTTCAATATTGATGACGGCAGTGGGCGGAATAGAGACTCGTTCTCCTGCTACCTGAAGGCGGAAGCGCTTGCCCTGCTCGATACAGTCGGCAAGGCGACGTAACTTGGTGACAAACTGCTCTTTGGGATAGTTCTTCTCGATGTCACGCTTTGGTTTTTTCTTTCGTACTGTCATTGGTATCCTCCGTTGCTCATGACTCTTTGCGCCGACCTCTCATGATAAAGCAAGCGCGCACAAAAGCCGTCCTTGGTCGATTTAAGACCGACTCACTGCTGCCAAACCCGCCCCGCGTGTGGCGTTTTAACAGGACATCCTGGTAGAGCCTCAGGCGCCGTATTCTTTGCCGCGCTTGCTGAAACGGGGCGGAAAGCACCACCAAGCCGCGAGCACAAGCAATCCGAACATTGTGTATGCCAGTGCGAAGACCCAGAACGGCGCCTCGTAGAAGAGGAGGTGCTGGACCCAGTACTCGATGAAACTCTTGCTGTACGAAGGAGAGCCAGCCTGCACGCGCAACCAGGATTCCAGCGTCGTGAGTGGGCAGAGCATTCCCAGCCAAGCTTGAGCAACGACAACCCCTATGGCTGCGAGGTGCGCAAGACGAAACCACAAGCGGTTGACCCATGGCCAACCGCGCATGTTTCCTGCCACAACGAGCAGCAAGCCGCCTACAACGAACACCACGACGCTGAAGTGCAGGACGAGAACTGCATCTGCAAGTAGCCGATACGGAAGCGTGGATGTATTCACGGCGCCTAATGATAAAGCTCAGCCGCCGCGGGAGCAGCGACGCGACGAGGCCGACGTCGGCTACAGCGACTGCTTAGCTGGCAAGTTGAGCTCGAGCGCAGAAACTCATTGGTATATTTATGAGTCGCGCTCATTCATGCAGTCCTCATATTTGGAGCTTGTGTCTTCGATGCACATTTGCAACCAATCGGCATCGTCGGGACTATCGTGCAGAAGCATACACTTCTCCCGGGCAGATTCGTGTTCATCGTCGCAATCGGTCTTGCATCCCGCATTGATGTTCGAAGATACCATGAGTGGCACAGCAAATGACAACGACCTACAACTACCTATGTCATCTTTAATGCCAATTGGACCGCCCCAGGGTTCCTACCTACCGCCTCTTGACGGAGCCCGTAACTTGTTCGTCAGCCCGGCTTGCCGTCCACCCTCGGTCGCGTGAGCACCGGAACATAGCGCACAAGGAAAAGCGAGAACGCGATAATCCACAACAAGGCAGAGAGCCGCCAGGCCCATTGCGTTAGCGCGATATCCAGCAGCGGCAGGAAGGCGCGAAGAATTGCTGACACGAATACCAGGGCGAAGGCCACTGACAGGTACGCGGGGACATCCAGAGGCCGTCCGGTATGGCCCAGGGACACTCGCGACATCATCGCCAGGATCATGCCGCCGATACTGCCTATCGCCAACAGGTGGATGAGGTTCCTGCTGGCGCCGGGATCCAGGCCAACTGCCGCCAGTGCCAACAATGCCAGCGGAATGCACAGGTAGCTCAGATGCATGGACCACAGCAACGGTACGCCCAGGGTTTTCCAACCCTGCCAATAGACCAGGCGGATGAGGTGAATGATGGCCCCGGCCAGGCACAGCAGCGTGAGCGCCGGGTTCGTTTGCTGCAAGGGCCAAAGTGCCATTACCAGACCGATAAGGGCGGTGCTGCCAATGGCCAGGTAATCAAACCAGCTCGGCAGTGGCGCAATCTTCAGGCCAAGGCGGTTAGCGGTGAACAGGGGTATGACCCGACCGCCAACGATAACGATTAACACGGTGATCATCCATACCGCGCCGTAATGCAGTCGGGTGCTGAGGACGGGATCGCCCGCGTTCCAGTAGGTGGCGCTATTGAATAAAGCCAGCGCGAGCAGCACGGGTGGGAACAGCATATTGCGCCATTGACGTACCGCCCAGACGCGCGTGGTCAGCTCGTACAGCAATAGTGCGATAAACAGCATCTCCGCCAGCCAGGCCAGCGGCAGCAGTCCCGGCAGCAGCCACAGGATGACGCGGGCAGCCAACCACAGGCCGAACAGGAGTTGGAGTCGCCAGCCGCGGGTGCCGGGCAGGCCGGTCCAGGCGGCGACCGCCGTCAGCAGGAAACCGGCGACGACCGGCAGGGCAAAGCCGAAGACCATCTCATGGGCGTGCCACCAGCCGGGCAACAGGGTGAAGTCCCAGTGCTCTGGCCACCACATCCAGTACAGCCACCGGGTCATGCCCAGCACCGCGAAACACGCCGCCAGCAGGAAGCCCGCCCTGAACGCCAACTGCCACAGGGCTGGCTGACGGACCGCTGCCCCGGGTTCATTATGCTGCATGGAATGTTCCGCCCCGATTGGGAATCCAGCCGAGAGGGTATCTCATGCAGGTGGGCGAGGCCAATTGGGGTCAGAGTAAAAAAACCGCAGGTATTTTTACTCTGACCCCAATTACATTAGTATAAGTGCCAGTCAACATTCACTCGCCGCGAGATCACTGTATGTCACTGGACTTCGACAGCGCACGCCTGCCCAATCCCCACCTGCGGGAAGAGCACCACGCATGGCGCACTCAGTTACGCCGTTTTATCGATACCGAGATAATGCCGTACGCCGATGACTGGGATGAGGCCTGCCATATCCCCATTGAACTGTGGCCCAAGGCGGCCGCGGTCGGCCTGCTCGGTCTGGGCTATCCGGAGGAGTTCGGCGGCACGACGGAAGGTATCGACTGCTGGCACCGGTGGATCGCCAGCGAGGAGCTGTCACGGATCGGTGTCGGCGGCATTACCGCCAGCCTGATGGTACACGGCATCGGCTTGCCGCCGGTCCTCAACTGGGGTTCGCAGGCGCTGAAGGAGATGGTGGCGCCCCCGGTGCTGGCGGGTGTCAAGCATATTGCCCTGGGTATTACCGAGCCGGGCGCTGGCTCGGATGTGGCGCAGCTGGCCACCACTGCGGTGCGCGATGGCGATCATTACATTGTGAACGGCTCCAAGACCTACATCACCGGTGGCATGCGCGCCAACTGGGTGTCGACAGCGGTGCGCACCGGCGGGGAGGGCGCCAGGGGTGTCTCCATGCTGCTGATACCTACCGATGCCGAGGGGTTCAGCCGTACGCACCTGAATAAAAAGCAGGGCTGGTGGGCCTCCGATACCGCCACACTGTATTTCGACAACGTGCGAGTGCCGACGACCCATCTCATCGGCGAAGAAAATAAGGGTTTCCTGGTGATCATGACCAATTTCAACGGCGAGCGCATGGGTATGGCGGTATCCATGGAGGCGCTGGGCCGCGTCTGCCTTGAAGAAGCTGTGGCCTGGGCGCGCGAGCGCAAGACCTTCGGCAAGCGCCTGGCGGACCACCAGGTGATCCGCCACAAGATCGCCCAGATGAAGCAGAAACTGAATGCGACCCAGGCCTATATCCGGATATGCTTCGAGAGCATCGAGGCGGGCAACGCCAACCCCGGCGACATTGCCCTGCTCAAGGTGCAGGCCAGTGAAACCATGGAATTCTGCGCGCGTGAGGCGATGCAGATACTGGGTGGTATCGGCTACATGCGCGGCAGCCGTGTGGAGCGCATTTACCGCGAAGTGCGGGTCAACGCGATCGGCGGTGGCTCCGAGGAAATCATGCGAGATCTGGCGGCGCGCCAGTACGGAGTGTAGGAATGAAGTTGTGGCATTGCGCCAGCTCGCGTTCACTGCGCCCGTTGTGGACGCTGGAGGAGATGGGGCTAGACTACGAGTTACAAATCCTGCCCTTTCCGCCGCGCGTGTTTCAACGCGACTACCTGCAGGTCAACAGCCTGGGCACCGTGCCGTATTTTGTCGATGGTCAGACGACAATGACCGAGTCGGTGGCAATCTGCCAATATCTGGTTGATCGTTACCAGCGCTACGACTTTGGACTGGAGCCTGCGCATCCTGAGTACGGTGACTACCTGAACTGGCTGCACCACGCTGATGCCACACTGACTTTCCCGCAGACCATTGCCATGCGCTACTACTACCTGGAACCCACGCCGGAAAAACAGGCGGTGGCTGATGATTACGGCAAGTGGTATATCTCAAGGTTGCGACGACTTGACGCTCACCTGGAGTCGCACGAGTATCTGGTGGACAAGCGCTTCACCATCGCCGATATTGCCGTGTGCTACGCCCTGTACCTGGGCCGGGCTATACAGTTCGATGCGCACTACAAACCGCAGACAGCCGCGTATCTTGAGCGAATGATGGCAAGGCCTGCATTCCAGCGTGCCGATAAGCAGGGGGAGCCGTTGCAACTCCCCGCCAGAGGATTATGACGATGAGCGCCAGCGAACAGGAATTAAAAGCGTTTCGGGCCGAGGTCGCGGCGTGGATGAAAGCGAACAATCCTACTGACCCCGGTTTTCTGCTGCCGCAAACGTTCATGGAAGTGGGGGATGAGCGGCAACTGGAATTCCTGCGGCAGTGGCAGCACAAGGTGTGGGCTGCCGGTTACCTCGGCATGGCTTGGCCGCAGCAGTACGGTGGCGGCGGAGTGGACGCCGTGTTCCAGAACATTGCCGACCAGGAGATGCGCCGCGCTGGCGTGCCGATCTGCTTCAACGTGATAGGCCTGGGCTGGGCTGGGCCGCTGATCAATGATATCGGTACCCAGCAGGAGAAAGCGAAATATCTCAAAGGCATTCTCAACGCGGAAGATGTGTGGTGCCAGGGCTTTTCCGAGCCCGAGCACGGCTCCGACCTGGGCAATGCGCAGACGCGCGCCGTGCGCGACGGTGATGAGTATGTGATCAACGGGCAAAAGATATGGACCACCATGGGCAATTTCGCCAAGTACATGATCCTGCTGGCGCGCACCAACCCCGAGGCCCCGCGCAAATACGACGGCCTGTCCTATTTCCTGTCACCCATGCATGTGCCGGGTATTGAGACCCGTCCCATCCGCAAGATCACCGGCGAGTACGGCTTCACGGAAACCTTTTTTACCGATGCGCGCATCCCTGCGGATTGCCTTATGGGTGCGGAGGGGCAGGGCTGGAAAATCGCCATGCAGACGCTACAGTACGAGCGTGGCGCCGAGGCCGGTGCCGCCGGCGGGCAGTCCATGGTACGGGTCACGGTGGATGACATGATCAGCCAACTGGATGGTGTGCAGCGCGATGGCGAGTCCGTGCTGAGAGACCCCGTGGTACGCGACCAACTGGTACAGGCCATCATGGAAGAAAGGGCGCTGGCGCTGGGCGACCGGCGCGCGCATATCCAGCATCTGACCACCGATTATCCGGGCTCGCTGCCGCTGTCACACAAACTGCGGGCCACCGAGATGACCCGGCGCATGCGACAGCTGGCGATCAACCTGCAGGGTGGTGAGGGTGCCCTGTATGTTGGCGATGACGAGGCGCGCCAGGGCGGCTTCTGGCAGCGCGCGTATTTCAACAGTTTTTCCGCCACGATCGGCGGCGGCACCAGCCAGGTGCAGGCCAATATCGTGGCGGAACATGTACTCGGCTTGCCGAAGTAGGGGGACAAATATGTCAGTGCTAGGAAATACTGCCCTGAGCTTCAGCGAGGAGCAGGCCATGTTGCTGGACGTGGCCAGGGAATTTTGTCGGGACAAATCGCCTATCGCACTAGTGCGGGCGCAATTGGACACCGCCAACGGATTTGACCAGGCCCTGTGGGGTGACATGGTAGCACTGGGCTGGGCCGGCATTGCCCTGCCGGAATCTTGCGGCGGCTCCGGGCTGGGCGTCGCGGCGCTGGTGCCGGTGGTGGAGGCCATGGGTCGCGCCATGTTGGGTACGCCCCTGATTAGCAGCGCACTGGCCGGGCAGTTGCTGCTGCGCGCGGGTGATACCGGGCAGGTCGAACGGCTTCTGCCGGCTATCGCCGCCGGCGATCCGGCGACTGTGGCACTGCTGGAAAACGGCGATTGGGGTGATGGCGGGGTAGGGCTGGTCCTGGATGAGGAGTGCGTGCTGCGCGGCGGGAAAAAATTCGTGCCCGATGCGGCGGTCGCCAGCCTGTTCGTGGTGTCCGTGACCTATCGGGGCGCTGCGGCCCTGGCGGTAGTACGCGCGGAACAACTCGCCGCGGGAGCGGTGCATCCCAACACCCTGATCGACCAGACCAAGCGTTCGGCCAATGTGGATTTCAGCGGCGTGCGCGTCGATGACAACAATGTGATCAGCGGCCCCGGGGTCGCCACCGCGCTGCGGGATATCCGTTTGCTGGGTGCCCTGCTGGTGGCGGCGGAAGCGACCGGCAGTGCCGCCGCCTGCCTGGATACGATGGTGGATTACCTCAAGACCCGTAAGCAGTTCGGCAAGCTGATCGGCTCCTACCAGGCACTGAAGCATCCGACGGTGGACATTCTCACCGCAACCGACTCGGCCCGCTCGTTTATCTACCACGCCGCCACCCTGGTGGGCGATGGGGCGCTGGATAGCGATGCGGAAATCGCCTGTCGCATGGCCAAGGCCCACGCCTGTCAGACCCTGTTGTATGCCGGGGACCGGGCCGTGCAGTTTCACGGTGGCATGGGTTTTACCTATGACTGCGATGCCCAGTTATACATTCGCCGCGCCCAGTGGAGCCAGCAGCAGTTTGGTGACGCCCAGCACCACCGCAAGCGGCTGGCGACGCTGCTGCTGGATTGATTTAGGGCGGCGGATTCAGTGGCGGGAGCAGTGATGTTTGCCGCTGCCGGAGAGGCCTTCATTCCTATATACTTGCCCTCCGAATTAGCGACCCCTTTCTCCCATGACAAAAAAGCACCGTGGCCTGAAAGCCAACACCCTGCCACGCACCCTTGCCGCGTCACTGGCCGGTATTCGGGCGGGCAGCGCACTTGCCGTGGACAGCGTCGTACAACGGGTCATGGGGCGCGGTCCCGATGACGAGGACTCTGACTTCGCCCGCCGCGAGGCGCGCCGCTTCGTGCGCGAACTGGGCAAGCTCAAGGGCACCTATATTAAGATCGGTCAGATGCTGGCGCTGTTCGGGGAGCAGTTTCTGCCGCGGGTGTTAGTGGATGCGCTGCGCGACCTGTCAGACCAGACCGAGCCGTTGCATTGGGATGCGCTGGAATCCTCCGTGCGCGACAGCCTGGGTGCGCGCTACCAGGAACTGGACATTGACCCGCAGGCGCTGGCGGCCGCGTCACTGGCCCAGGTACACCTGGCCAGGATTCGCAGCAGCGGCGACTGGATCTGCCTGAAATTACAGTACCCGGGGCTGGCGCAGGTAATCGACGCGGATTTTGATGCGGTCGTGCGCATGTTGCTGCTGGCGCGCTGGGTGCAGGCGGGTCGCGAGCTGGATAACTGGCTAGCATCCATGCGCGCCCACCTGCATAACGAGATCGATTACCGGCGCGAGGCCACCTTCACCACGACAATGGGGGAGCTGGTAGCGGACGTGAGCGGTGCGCAGGTCAGCTACCACGTGCCACAGCTCTATCCGCAGTACTGTACTGACGCGGTGCTGGCCATGGAGTTCATCGAGGGTGTGTCAGTGGTCGACCCGGACGTGGCACGCCTGTCCCTGGAACGCCGCAACGCACTTGCCCAAGGTATGCTGGAACTGTTTTTCTATGAGCTTTATGAATGGGGCTTGCTGCAAACAGACCCCAATTTTGGCAACTACCTGTTGCGACTGGATGACAGGCGCAAGAAAATCGGGCGCGATGAGCTGGTGCTGCTTGATTTCGGCTCCGTGCTGGATTGCCCAGAGGATTTTCTCTACCACCTGCGCGAGACCATTGACGCCGGACAACAACAGGACGTGCCGCGCCTGGTCGATGGGCTGATTGGCCTGGGCTGCCTGCAGCAGGATGCCAGTACCGAGGGGCGCAAACTGTTCGCCGATTTTTGCCTGCACCTGCTGGAGCCCCTGCGGCCGCCGGCGCAATTGCCCGCCGAATACCTCAACGCCAGCGGTGAATATTGTTGGGGCAAGTCCCGCCTGATGCGCCGCGCGGGGAAACAGGCCGCGCTGTCGGCTGCCAGTCGTCACTTCACGACGCCGTCCCGCGATTTTGCCCTGATTGCGCGCAAGCTGACGGGATTGTTCAATTTCATCGCGGTACTGGAGGCGGAGTTTAACGCCCACGATATGGTGAAGTCGCATATCAGCCGTTGGCGGGAGAGGGAGCAACGTGTCGCGAAAAAATAAAGGCAAGGACGACGATGCCCGCTCCATACCCAGGTCCATACCTGCGTCCATACCTACGTCCATACCTA
>Ga0163144_10001344_pt1 | contig 57922 bp, 53 predicted proteins | sample OliLak19BULKMAT1_FD_123175 | JGI IMG/M metagenome (GOLD analysis project Ga0163144, IMG submission 123175) | Freshwater microbial mat bacterial communities from Lake Vanda, McMurdo Dry Valleys, Antarctica - Oligotrophic Lake LV.19.BULKMAT1 | ecosystem: Environmental > Aquatic > Freshwater >...
AGCCTGAGTGAAAACCACAGGTCCTTACATCGTAAATCACTTTAAAGAAACCGCCGTACACGTAAGTATATACGGTGGTGTGAGAGGGCGGCAAAGTTAAATAGCTTTGCCCCCTACTTTAATGCGCCCCTATCCCTTAAAGGGGTACATAAAACTTTTAGTTCAAATAGTATTGAATGTACTAACTCCCCCTCAGGCGTTGGGGGCAAAGGAAGGTATGCGATGAAATTTTTAATAGTTGTATTGGTTATCCGTTTTGTAATTGAGCTGGTAAGCAACAGGAAAAAGAAATTGATATAAATGGCGGGGATGAAAATTCCGTAAGGATAAGTCACCTCCAGAATATTTACTGAGATTAAAGAGTAGATGCAGAAAGTAGGAATACGTGCTCCGCCGGCTGGTGGACACTTTTCTAAAAAGTTCTTTGAGAAAAAAATATAGGAGCATGCTGATTGGCCGGATGCTTCACCTGGAATGATGAAGCTGCCCCGATGAATATCGGGGTCTCCTATACAACATGTTGGCTTTAGCTTGTCTGCTAAAGCATCCGTCTGTGCAACGGAAGAACACCCCGATAGCTATTGGGGCGGATTCAACCAACAAAGCGAATACGACCTGGTGTAATGGCAACATGCTCATCTCCCTTTCTTTCTGAAAGGTAAATAGCAGATGATCGTATTCAGTTCAATTCTGTAGGTCGTACTTGATTGCTTAGCTCTCCGAAGGAGTCCTTTGAACAATGGATAAGAACACTTCACTAAGAATGAAGAGATACAAGTTCCCTGCCCGTCCGGCAGGTGGGGAATCTGTTCTGGCTTAATAAAAATTGCGGTTTGGTGTAAAGCAACATACCATTCTCATGAGGTGGAAGATTTCAGTTCAATGCTGAAAGCCGCAAAAAATGATGACATAGCTTTCCGAAGGAGTCCTTTGGACAATGGCTTAGAGCATTACGCTGATACCGTAAAGGATGGTAGTTCGAATCTATCAGTCATCACCATTAGTCTCGTAGTTCAACTGAATAAATGCTCCTGACTTTTAATCAGGAGGTTCTGGGTTCCCTGCCTGTCCGGTCAGGCGGGGAATCCCAGGGGGACTACAAAAGGATGAATAGCTCAATGGCAGAGCTTCCCGTTGTTAACGGGAGGGTTGAAAGTTCGAATCTTTCTTCATCCGCATTGTTTGTTGATGTGTTAATTCGATAGTGAGGAAATAGTAATCAGTCAATATTCATCGCAAACAAAAGGACAAATAGCTACAATGGTAAAGCACTGCGTTGAAGCTGCAGCTGTACAGGTTCGAATCCTGTTTTGTCCACTAATGCGGGTTTATTGTAACTGGTAACAACACGGATTCCAACTCCGTGGATGGAGGTTCAAACCCTTCAACCCGTGCAGGAATAATTTTTTAAATACCCGAAAGGGAAAACAATGGAACAGGAACAACAATGGAGAAAATTAAACGGAGAATGAATCAGGATTGGAATTGCTGATGAAGTAACGAATGCACTGATGCGGGAACATGAAATCGGTAACGAGTTAAAAGTTTGTATTGGTACAGATAGCCAGGCAAAAGGCCGGATTACTGAATTCGCAACCGTAATTGTTTTTATCCGTAAAGGGAAAGGTGGTTTTATGTACATACACAATGAAACAACTAAACAGAAAATGAGCATTAAAGAACGGATGCTGACTGAAGTAGCAAAGAGTATTGAAATAGCGTATGCCCTGTGCAATATTTTTTCCCGGTACAGTGTGGACATGGAAGTGCATGCCGATATCAACACTAATCCATCATTCAAAAGTAATGATGCCTTGAAGGAAGCCATGGGCTATATTATGGGGATGGGTTTTGTTTTTAAAGCAAAACCAGAGGCCTTTGCCAGCTCCAGTTGTGCGAACAAGGTGGTGCAGTAAGCGGCACCACCTTGTAAAAGAATTATTTTAAAACTTTAAGTAAGAGAAAATGGAAAATAGTAATGAACAAAAAGTGATCAACGCAAACGGGATCTTCGATAATGGGTTTTTATGCGGCAAATCACTATACCTGTACCGGTTTAAAAACATACCGAGCGCAAACTATATTGGAAGCATTGATGGTGAAAAGGCTTTTTATGCTGTCAAAGAGAAATTTGGACACCTGGTTGTGTCAACACATACCTACAGGTACTATGATGCCCGAACAAAGAACTATGATTTTAATGATACGTTTATGATCATGCAGAATGAATGTGTCATGGAGTTTGATACGAACTATTGCGAGATTTATCACAATGGGTCACAAAATGATTTTATTGAGGATTGTACCCTTCTGATGAAAACCTTTAAAGAAAGACAGCGGAGAAAACCTTTAGAGATAAACCTGATCAGCCGTGGCCGGACTGGGTTTGAATTCAGTCAGATCGAAGTAAAGCGCACCAGGTTGGATTTGGATCTTTTTTACGGGGATGACTTCAAAGAAGTGAATGATGTTATTTCTAAGCGGCTTGGTAATGATAAAGATAAAGGGATCGTATTGCTCCATGGTTTGCCAGGTACGGGAAAGACAACTTACCTGCGTTACCTGATCGGTAAGATCAAAAAAAGGGTATTGTTTATGGCACCTGCTGTGGCGGGCGAAATGATGAATCCCGATTTTATCCAGTTACTGATAAGTAACCCAAACACAGTGTTGATTATTGAGGATGCCGAGAATGTGATTATGGATAGAAAGGTCAATGCAAACGCATCTGTTTCAAACCTGCTGAATATTTCAGACGGGCTGCTGGCGGATTTTCTGAATGTGCAATTGATCTGCACCTTTAATAGCCCGCTGACAATGGTGGACAGTGCTTTGATGCGGAAAGGAAGGCTAATTGCCAGGTATGAGTTTGGCAAGTTGGGAGTTGAAAAAGCAAGACGATTGTCAGCACATTTCGGATTTGATGTTCAGATCGATAGGCCAATGACCATTGCAGAAATAGCAAACCCAAATGAGAAAACGCAAAAGGTTTCTACTAGTGAAGTGGTCGGCTTCAAAAGGCAGGAAGTGACTATGAACTAAGTACTTTTATAGGCGAGTAGGGTTTGCTAGTGTGGAATAGGGTTGCCAACCTTTAAAAGGTTGGCAACCCTTTAAAAAAAGAGAATAGTTGAAAAAAGGAAACTTCCCCTCCCAGGAGGGGTGGATTGAGTGAGCATATTACTTTGATAAACCGGGGTGGGTTAATTACCAACCCAACAGCCCTGTATTGAGCTTGACGAACTACTTGTATAGTCTGAAGAAAAAAAAATAAATTGAAACATTAAGTGACCAGCACAGCAAGGCACAAAGTAGAAGGTAATCCTTCATGTCCCAGGCCTTTGCACCATAGTGGTCAAAACCCTTCCCTGCAAATGCTACGGAAGGCAAAAACAAACAAAATGAGCAAATTAAAAATAACAGGAAAAGATTTGAGGGCTATTGGCTTCCCGGAAGGACCGGTAATAAGCGTTGCCATGAATATGATGCAAAAATTTTTTAAGCATCAGAAGAAGGAGGAAGTGATGGAATTATTACAAAAAATTTTAGCCGCACCGGTAGAATATGAAAACGATGCGGTGCTGGGATTGATAACTCAGCAATTAATGCCAAAGCCAGAAGTGGATGGACAGGAAATTTCGTTGAATAAAAGTGGTATTCAATTCAATGTTTTTGGACAGGAACATATTGAAGAAGGCGCCATGCACCAGATGTACAGGGCTGCTAAATTGCCCGTGGCCGTAGCCGGAGCATTAATGCCGGATGCACATAGCGGATATGGATTGCCCATTGGTGGAGTACTGGCAACAGCCAATGCCGTTATCCCATATGGAGTAGGTGTGGACATTGGTTGCCGTATGTGTTTAAGCATTTTTGATATTGATCCAAAAGAGTTAATACAGCGGGAAGCATATTTCGCCAGGGAAATCAATGAAGCTACTTTGTTTGGGAGCGGTCAACAGTTTGACCAGGCATCCAATCACGAAGTCATGGAGAACGAACTATTTTACCAGCTGCCATTGCTAAAAAACCTGCATGGCCGTGCCTGGAAACAATTGGGTTCATCCGGTTCAGGTAATCACTTTGTGGAATTTGGTGCTGTGGAAATTGCTGAAAAAGATCCGGTACTTGGTATCGAAGCCGGTAACTATGTGGGATTATTATCCCACTCCGGTTCCCGGGCATTGGGTGCCAATATTGCAAATCATTATACCAAAATTGCGATCAGCAAAAGAAGGTTGCCACATGATGCGAAGAATCTCGCCTGGTTAACATTGGATGAAGAAGAGGGAATGGAATATTGGCTGGCGATGAATTTAGCCGGTGATTACGCAGCGGCTTGTCACCATATCATTCATGCAAAGATTGCAAAGCAGTTGGGGCGAAAACCATTAACCATGGTGGAGAACCATCACAACTTTGCCTGGAAGGAAACCCTGAGTACAGTTGAAGGGGGGAAGCAGGAGCTGATCGTTCACCGGAAAGGGGCGACACCGGCCGGTAAAGATGTACTGGGTATTATCCCGGGCTCGATGACCGCCGATGGATTTATTGTCAAAGGTAAAGGCGAAGCTGCTTCTGTTAATTCAGCTTCACACGGTGCTGGCCGAAAGATGAGCCGTACCAGGGCCATTGCATCGGTAACCGATAAACAGTTTAAAGACGAGCTGAAAAAATTTGGGATCAGGCTGCTCGGTGGCGGACTCGATGAATCACCTTTTGCTTATAAGGATATAGAAGTAGTGATGCAAGCGCAAAAGGCATTGGTGGATGTGGTAGGAAAATTTACACCAAAGATCGTAAAGATGGATGGGGCAAAGCATCGGAGCTGGGATAAGAAGACCCGCCCGGATGCCAAGGGTGGACAGAGAAGGGATGAGTTGATGGGAGAATAAGCAGTGGAATGAAATAGCCGGGAAGATAATAAGCCGGAAAGTAGTGAATGCATGCTTTCTTATCGCCTTACCGTCTTCCCGGCATTTATTTGTAATAGTTATAGTTCAGACTATTATTCTGTTGTAAACTCCAGTAATTTATCCTTGTCAACGTACAGAAATAATGTTTTATCCTTCACTTCAAACCGGTTCACTTTTTCTAATTGTTTAAAAAAGCTGTCTTCTGTTTGCTGAACGCCATCACAGTACATTTTAGTAGAAAAAATATTACTAAAGCTAATACTGTTATCAGTGAGAATAAAGCTGCTGCCAAACTGGTTGCAACTGCCATTACCACCCGCTGATTTTTTTTCGGCATTAAATTCAATAAATGCTTTTGTCAGTACCGCTTCCTCTCCGGCGGAGCCAACAATTTTCTTTAGCGCCCATTTATGCTGATATAAGGAGGAAGCCTGTTGATGGCTTTGCTCGTCCGCTCTTTTTTTCATAACAAAAGCGGAGAAGAGTATAAATGTACCGGCGCTAACAAAAGTTATTAGTTTCATGTCGTTACTGATTTTGAACATGAATGAGATGCTGCATGTATCTTTCTTACATATGAATATAGGTCCCCGGGGGCTAAAAAAATGTTAAAGGGCGGCCACTGTGTATAAAGGGGTAATATACCTGCATAAAAAGACCTCTGTAGAAACAGAGGTCGTAACCAAAACTAACTGCTTATGAGAAATAGGTATAACGGTTTTAATGTACTTTGAAGCCCAGTTTATTGCTGAAACTCATTGAGCCAAAGAAGCCGCCTTCTTTTTCTTCCTGCTCGGTAATCACAAAATCTTCCTGATGGGCAGAGAAGCTGAACTTCTTGATTTGCTCTTTATGCTGCTTGAGCTTATTCAATGAATTATTCCAGAATTTTTGTAATGATTTTTTCATGTTGCTTGTTTGATAACATTCCTATTTTCAATTTCCATGCCATAGCATTTGACTGTTGCCAAAAAACTTGTAATGCGTTATTAGCTCGCCGGATTGGGGAATATTTCCTGAACCGGGGAATAAAATCAACAATGCCTTTGCAAAATGGCGATTAGACTTTAACGTAAAACTTTTTCTTATCCATCCAATAACAGATGGCCCACATAAAGAAGATGACACAAAGGGCATAAGCGAGGGAACCGGTTTCCTTAGCCCCTGGAATATGAATCAGTACTTTTTTATATATCCAATTCCATGGATTCGTTCCTTCGCCCAGTTTGATCAATGCAAGCCCCTTGGGAAGAAAGGCACTGAGCGCAAAAACAAAGAGGGCATTTTTTCCGAAGACGTCAAAAAAACGGGCTAACCCGCCCCGGATTTGCCGTATCTCGATCATATAGATCATAGTGGCAATAGTAATGACGGCGAGGCCTGTTGTATAAATAGTATAGGAGCTGGTCCATATTTTTTTATTGATGGGAAATACCGTGTCCCAGCAAAACCCGGTGACGAGTAAAGCAACACCACTAACAAAAAGACCGGTGAGCATAGGGTACATACCGGTAGAAGCGCTGTTCTTTTCAAACGCAATCGCTTGTTGCTCCGGCGCCCTACTTTTCTTTTGTATATAATCACCCACCAGGTAGCCAAAGATCACCTGTACAATAGCAGGGAAAGTACTCATCAGGCCTTCCGGGTCGAAGGGAATTCCTTCTCCTTTATACAAGTGGGTTACACCCAGTATTTTTTTATCAATATCGGTCCCAAACCAGCCGCTGAGACTGAAAGGATCGGATGGATTTCCGAGAATACAGATTGCCCAATAGAGCAATAGCAGCACGGCTCCTGCATAAAAAGCTTTTCTTGCTTTCAGGTAATAAATAATGATGGAAGCAAAGAAATAACAGAGGGCAATGCGTTGCAGTACGCCAAATATCCTTACCCCTTTGACTGTTTCGATGATCGCTCCGGTTTTGTCCTTCGAATAGTCAAGCCAGGTAAAACCTTTAAAGATGCTGACCTTTTGCAATTCGGTACTGCCCTCTGCAAGCCGGTTTACGTCTGTAACAAAGGGCCACCAGTTAAGAAAAAGACCGATCAGGAAAATAATAGCGGTTCGTTTGATCACCTTTCTCCAGAAAACCGCATCCCCGGCAGCTTCCAGCCTGGGCATTACAAAAGCCATAGCATTTCCGACGGCAAAAAGAAAGAAAGGAAAAACCAGATCAGTAGGAGTAAGGCCATGCCAGGGGGCATGCTCCAGCGGGGCATAAATATGGCCCCAGCTTCCGGGGTTGTTGACCAGGATCATGAGGCAAACGGTGGCTCCGCGGAATACATCAAGAGAATAAAATCGTTGGTTCAAGCAATTGGTTTTATAATTTATACCGATTGTGCATCCGTAATAACTTGTCCCGTACTTTAGTCGGGAGTGTCCTTCCGATAACTATCGGGATTATTGGCCTAAACGGCTGCTACACCGGCATTATACCGGGGAAATTAGGGCTAATTTTTAAATACATTTGGTATTAAATGTACTGATTCAAATAGAATTTGTTTGAAATACCAGGAAATTAAAGAATCGGCCCGGTGATTGCTAAAAGGTCGGCAATAAGAAAGGGAGCTCGATTTATTCGCTCAAAAAAAGGGTCGTAAGTCTACGCAGGTATTTATCAACTTGTGGGGGTAAATCCTTCAAAATCTGCGCATTTTATTCTCTTTCCACTCACATCTTACCCTATATTTGCAAGCAAAAATCAGGGTAGTCGGTGGATGGTTATGCCGGTGTACTCTAATAGTATGAAAACCAGTCACATAAATTTTTTTAATGTGAGTGAGGTGGCGAAGCCATCTTAAAAATCTCCAGTATTGAGTAAAAAATGGCTTGCCGTGTATACACGGCCAAGGTGGGAGAAAAAAGTGAACCAGCTTCTGATCGAAAAGGGACTCGAAAGCTACTGTCCTTTAAATAAAGTCAGACGTAAATGGAGTGACCGCGTAAAAACGGTGGAAGAGCCCCTGTTTAAGTCGTATGTTTTTGTAAAAGTGGATGATGAGAACCGGAGTAACGTGCGGATGACCAATGGGGCCATCAACTTTGTTTACTGGAATGGTAAACCTGCCGTGATCAAAGAAAAGGAAATTACAGCTATCCGCCGTTTCCTCGACGAATATGAAAATGTGGAAGCCCGGCCTGTTGAATTACAAGTGAATCAACGGGTGCGGGTTACCAATGGAACCTTTATGGACAAAGAAGGCAAAGTGTTAGGCGTCCGTCACAAAACAGCGAAAGTGGCAATTGATAGCCTGGGCTATATTTTGGTAGCCTATATTGAAAGAAGTAAATTAACTTCGGCATTGCCTAAGTAAAACCGAACCTTTTTTTGGCAGCCCTGGCTGCATTTATATTAAAGATATCTCAATGAAATTCACCCGGATTTTATTATTACTCGCCTTTCCCTTTTATTTTATTTCCTGCAAAACGCAACAAAAACTCCCTTACTATCTTGAAAACGTAACAGATAGTAGTGGTAAGGGAGTTCTCAAAATTCCAGAACTGCGGATCCAGAAAAACGACCAGTTATCCATCCAGATATTTAGCCTGAGCACAAAACCGGAAGTATCGGATGCTATTTACAATCAACCAACGGTAGGTGCAGCAGGAGAGGGAGGAGCCGGATATTTCGTTGACCTGAACGGGAATATTGAACACCATCGCCTGGGTGTAATTCATGCAGAAGGCCTGACTAAGCAGGAACTTGCAACGGAAATTAAAAAAAGGCTGACCCAACCCGTTGAATTATTAAAAGACCCAACAGTGATGATCCGCTTTTTAAACTTCACGGTTACGATACTGGGGCAGGTAGGAAAAGAGGGGCCAGTTAAGGTTCCCGGGGAACGGGTGACCATTTTAGAAGCCGTTGGACTAGCCGGAGGCGTGACCGATTTTGGCAAAAAAAATAACCTCCGGATCGTACGGGAGCAGGATGGAAAAAGAGAAATCGGGTTTATCGATCTTTCCTCCAAAGACATTTTTGACTCACCCTATTATCACCTGGTGCAAAACGATGTCATCATTGTTGAACCGACCACGCAAAGACTAAAAGATGCTGAACAGGCAAGAATTGCTACAAAAATATCCTTTGCTTTTACGCTGGTGACAGTCGCTGCCACCATTGCCACCATTTTCTTCAGGTAAAATTATTGTCTTAAAAACTGCAGATGGAAGAATCAGTTAATACCAGTAAATCGGAGCTTTGGAACCTTAGTTTCAGGGATCTCTTTTATAAATATGTCCGGTTTATCCCACTTTTTGTGCTGTCAGTTGCTTTTGCCCTCTTATGTGCTTACCTGTACCTGCGGTATACTGTTCCGGTGTACAGTGTAGGAGGGAGTATGGTCATTAAGAATGACGCCAGCAGCGGGCGGGGTGACAAAATGGAGGACCTTCTGGGCAATAATAAAAACCTCAACATACAGAGTGAGATGGAGATCCTGAAATCCCGTCCCCTCATGAAAAGGGTGGTGAGCACCCTGCATCTCCAGTTTAGCTATTATGTAAAAGGGAAAATAAAAACACTCAATCTTTATAAACACGGACCCTTCCTGGTCAGGATCTTAGAGATGCCGGACTCTTCCGTCTCTTTTTCCCTGAAAGTGAAATTTATCAACAACAACGAATTCAGGATCAATAGTGAAGCCAGGGTCTTTAAATTTGATCAGCCTATAAAAAATGGCAATAATGTATTCAGCCTGGTCAAGAATATAGGATCGGCGGGTACGAACGAATTCAATGTAACTTTTCAGTCCACTGCGAGTGCCGCCTCCGCTTATGCATCGGCCATACAGGTACAGCCCAGGGGGGCCGGTACAGGTATTCTTACCATTGGTATGCGTACGCCCAACCCCCAAATGGGAGCGGATATCATTAACAAGCTGATGGAAGAATACAGCGACTATAGCGTAGAGTTAAAAAAACAATCTTCCGATCAGACCCTTGCTTTTATTGATGACAGGATGGACTATTACAGTGGCAAGTTAGACAGTGTACAGAAATTATATTTGGATTACCAGGTCAGGTATAATATTATTGATGCCGGCGAACAATCAAACAGTTATTTCCAAACGATCAGTGAAGCCGATAAGACCATCAATGAACAAAACCTGAAAAAAGATGTGGCTGATATGGTAGATGCCTACCTGGTAGATAAAAAAAATACGTTCAAAGAAGTGCCGGTTGTTCCTTCTACCCTGGGCCTGGAAGATGCAACCCTTAATGAATTGGTGACGGCCTATAACACCGTGCAATTAGAAAGACAGCAATTACTGGATGCCAATGTGCCGGTTGCCAACCCGGCTGTAAAAGAAGCGACCGGGCAGATCGAGAAGCTAAGGACCAGTATCAGGGAAAACCTGAAAAATATCCGATCATCACTAGGGTCAGCCGTAAATACCTTCAGGCAGCGAAGTGCTGTTAGCCAGTCACAGTTGAAAGCGATGCCGGTAAAAGTGAAAGAGCTGGCTGAAATAGAAGGAAAATTAGAAACCTTCAGGGGCTTGTATAAACTTTTACAGGAAAAAAAAGAAGAAACCGCTATTTCAAGAGCAGCTACTACTTCCAGTTCAAATATTATTGACCGGGCCTATCCTTCGTCGGTGCCGGTGAAACCCAAACCCCGATCCATACAGATAATGGCGATACTGCTGGGTATCGCTATCCCCGCCATGTTTATTTTCCTTGGGGAAGTGCTGAACGATAAAGTGAGTACAAGATTTGACATTGAAAAAATCACAACTGCCCCCATCCTCGGAGAAATAGGACATTCTTATTCTGAAAATGTATTGGTGGTTAATAAGACGACACGCAGTATGGTGGCGGAACAGTTTCGTATCATCAGGTCCAACCTGCAATATGTTCTCAATAAAAAGGAGAAATCAACAATTCTTATCACCTCTTCTTTTAGTGGCGAAGGGAAATCCTATATAAGTACGAACATGGGGGCCGTGCTGGCTTTAGCAGGTAAAAAAACAATTATCCTTGAATTTGATATTCGTAAACCAAAAGTTTTGTCGGGATTGGGTATTGCCAGGGGGCCGGGCATTTCAAACTTCCTGATTGGAAAAGCCGAACTCAAGGACCTGATCCGTCCAGTGCCCGACCACGAAAATCTTTTTGTACTGGGATGCGGACCCATACCACCAAATCCTGCAGAGTTGCTACTGGATGATAAGGTTGAAGAAATGTTTGCGTGGTTAAAGGAAAATTTCGATACAGTATTAGTGGATACCGCACCGGTAGGAATGGTCAGTGATGCTATGACACTGAGTAAATTTGCGGACTCAACACTTTATTTAGTTCGCCAGGGCCACACTTTTAAAAAACAGATTGCGCTGATAGATGAGTTTTATAAAGAGAATAAATTGCCAAAAGTTTCTATTATCATCAACGATGTAAAACTTAAACCGGGCTATGGTTATTATGGCTATGGCCGCTATGGTTATGGCTATGGCTATGGTTACGGAAGTTATTATGAAGAGGAAGTAGCGCCCCGCAACTTTATTGAAAAACTAATTAACTGGCTGGATATTCGCCGATTCTTCAAAAAATCGAAAAAGAGATAATTCACCGTACTGATTCAATGCGAATTTTAATAACTGGCGGAGCAGGGTTTATCGGCTCCAATCTTGCGGAGCAGCTGTTACAGGATAAAAGGGTAAGTACCGTACGGGTGCTGGATAACCTGGCAACCGGGTCACTTAAAAATATCGAACCATTTTTAGCCAACCCCCATTTTGAATTTATCGAAGGCGATATAAGGGACTATGCCACCTGCCTTGCCGCCTGTGATGGTATAGACATGATCTCTCACCAGGCAGCCCTGGGTTCTGTACCCCGTTCCATTAACGATCCGCTTACGACCAATGCCGTCAATATCACCGGCACCCTGAATATGTTTACCGCTGCCAAAGAGAAAAATATTAAGCGGGTGATTTATGCGGCCAGCTCTTCAACTTATGGTGATCACCCGGACCTTCCTAAAATGGAAGATACAATTGGGAACCCGCTGTCTCCTTATGCGGTGACCAAGTATGTGAATGAATTATATGCCCGGGTGTATGCGAACCTGTATGGTATGGAGCTGGTTGGGCTGCGTTATTTCAACATTTTTGGCCCCCGGCAAAATCCTAACGGCCCCTATGCTGCTGTCATTCCACTTTTTGCAGAAGCGCTGTTAAACAATACACCGCCAACCATTAACGGCGATGGAACTCATAGCCGTGACTTTACCTATGTAAGCAATGCGGTACAGGCTAATATTCTTTCCCTGTTCACGGAGAATAAAGAAGCACTTAACCAGGTATATAATATTGCCTGCGGTCAGCAAACTTCTTTACTGGAATTGTTTGATGGCTTGAAAAAGGAAACGGTTATTTCTTTGCAACCCCTGCATGGACCGGAAAGAAAAGGCGATGTGAAGCATAGTTTGGCAGATATTTCCAAAGCCCGGGCATTATTAGGTTATGAGCCGGGTGTTTCTGTAAAGGAAGGATTGAAAATGACAATGGCCTGGTATAGGAACGAAGGCAAGACCGAAGGTCGCATAGACGATTACATAACGTAAAGCCACAATCATCTTGTCACTCCCGGGAACGAAGAGCCAGAATCATCTTGTCACTCCGGGGCACGAAGAGTCTTCCTTATGAAAACGAGTGTTCTATATTATTAACAACAGGGAAATCAGTTGCAGATGTCTCCAAAAAGCAGAGAGTATTATGTTTATATAATTACTAACTACAGTAAAAAAGTGCTTTATACCGGAGTGACCAATAATTTGCAGCAACGCCTGGTGGAACATTTTTTACAAAGGGGAAACCCAGAATCCTTTACAGGGAAATATAATGTCTATTACCTGCTTTATTATGAGTGTTCACCATATATCAACAATATGATTGCGAGAGAGAAGGAAATAAAAGGCTGGAGAAGAAGTAAGAAAGAGGATTTAATAAATGGATTTAATCCAGGCTGGAAGTTTTTGAATGAAGAAGTTTGTGGAAAATGGCCGCCTGACAATTTATTTCATCGGAAAGACGGATAGATGTTCGGCGTTGAAAGAGATGCCTCCGCAGCATGTACTGAGGCACGAAGTATCGGCATGACCAAAAGTGACGGCACGATCAATAGCGACGGCACGACAACCAAGAACAGTAGCACAACAACGAAGGATCGAGTAGAAAATTAAAAAACGTGAAGCCCCAATCATCTTGTCACTCCGAGGCACGAGGAGTCTTGCTTATAAAAAAGCAGACTATACCGAGCGGAAAGAGATGCCTCCGCAGCATGTACTGAGGCACGAAGTATCGGCATAACAAGATGCGAGTGGATGACAAGTAAGAGGAGCAGCATAACAACTGAGAAGGCAGCGCTACAAGTGAGAGTAGCAGCACTACAAGCAAGAGGGGCAGCATGGCAGCTGAGGATCGCATAGCCAATTAGATAACGTAAACCCCCAATCATCTTGTCACTCCGAGGCACGAGGAGTCTTCCTCACGGAGCATTTATTGACATATAAGAGAGTTAGTCATCTGACGCGGAAAGAGATGCCTCCTTCATCGGCATAACAAGTAAAAAAGGCTGACAAATAAGAACGACATTTAAAGTAGAAAATAAAAAATTTTGATTGATAAGTATGCCTAAGACTATTATCATCACCGGTGGAGCAGGCTTTATCGGCTCCCATGTGGTCCGGCTCTTTGTTACTAAATACCCGGATTACCGTATCGTCAATTTGGATGCCCTGACCTATGCAGGCAACCTGGAAAACCTGCGGGATATAGAAGTTAGTCCCAATTATCATTTTGAAAAGGTCAATATCCTGGATGCTCCAGCCCTCGAAACTGTTTTTAATAAATACCAACCTGCTGCAGTGATACACCTGGCGGCAGAAAGCCATGTTGATCGCTCTATTTTGTCCCCGCTGGATTTTGTTTATACCAATGTGATAGGTACGGTTAACTTACTCAATACAGCAAAGACACATTGGAAGGGTAATTTTGAAGGGAAAAAATTCTATCATGTATCAACCGACGAAGTGTATGGTGCCCTGGGTGATACCGGTTTTTTCACCGAGCAAACAGCGTATGATCCGCATTCACCCTATAGTGCTTCCAAAGCCGCCAGTGATCATTTCGTAAGAGCATATCATGATACCTATGGATTGCCGGTCGTAATTAGTAATTGTTCCAACAACTATGGGCCCAACCATTTTCCTGAAAAACTGATACCACTATTTATCAATAATGTTATTCAGAAAAAACCATTACCTGTGTATGGAGATGGTTTATATACCCGGGACTGGCTCTATGTAAAGGATCATGCTGCTGCAATTGATATAGTGTTTCATCAAGGCAGGGATGGTGACACCTATAATATCGGTGGATTCAATGAATGGAAGAATATAGACCTGGTCAAACTACTGTGCAGCCTGATGGATGAGAAATTGGGTCGGGCGGCTGGCAGCAACGAACAACTGATTACCTATATCAAAGACCGGCCGGGTCATGACAGGCGCTATGCCATCGATGCTTCGAAGATCAATAAAGAACTGGGATGGAAACCATCGGTAACTTTTGAAGAAGGGTTAGTAAAAACCATTGACTGGTACCTCCAAAATGGAGAATGGTTAAAGCATATTACCACCGGCGAATACCAGAACTATTATAAAAGCCAGTATGGCGGGTAGTTAAATTATTTTTTAAACCAGCAAAAAGAATGGATAGTTTTCAATCACACCATGCCTGCCTGATCTCCGGCTCTACGAACCTGAAGCCCATGAAGGGTTATGAAAAAGATTACCTCGTAAAAAGTCAGCCTGCTGGTTTTGTTTTTTGTTCCCGTATACCTACCCAGGATGAACTGATAACGCATTATGAAAGCTATGGTCGGGAAGATTATCTTTCACCGATTACAGTAAAAAGATATGGCCAGATACTTGATGATTTCGAGAAATACCGCAAAACGGGAAAGATGCTTGATGTAGGCTGCGGTATTGGATTGTTTTTAGCTGCCGCAAAAGAACGGGGCTGGGAGGTTTATGGAACTGAATTTACTGATAAGGCGATCTCCATTTGCAAAAGCAAAGGGATTACAATGCAGCAGGGCCGGATGGATGCGGCTTGGTTTGCCGAAAACGAATTTGATGTCATCACTTCCTTTGAAGTCCTCGAGCATATCAATAACCCTCTGGAGGAAATGAGTAATATTCAAAGAATACTGCGGCCCGGGGGGCTATTTTACTTTACCACTCCTAATTTTAATGCCATTGCAAGATATAGTCTGAAAACAAATTATAATGTTATCTGCTATCCCGAGCATTTATGCTATTACACTAAACGGACTATTAATTATTTGATGAAGAAAAGCGGGTTCAAAAAACTCAAACTGAAAGCTACCGGTATAAGTATGACGCGGATCAGGATAAGTATGAAAAAAAGTAATGAGGCACTGATCAGCCCTACTTCTACCGATGAGAAGATCCGGGAATCATTTGAAAGCAATAAACTGATGGGCTTTATAAAAAATTGTATTAACGTCGTCTTTAGCCTGACCGGGACCGGTTCTTCACTCAAGGGGTGGTATATCAAGTAACCAGCAATTTAATAACAGCAAAATCTTCATGAAAGGAATAATTCTTGCGGGCGGTTCAGGTACCAGGTTGTACCCGATCACCAAAGCGATCTCCAAGCAGTTGATGCCGATCTATGATAAGCCGATGATCTATTATCCCTTGTCAATTCTTATGATGGCTGGCATCAGCGAGATATTGATAATTACCACTCCTGAAGATAATGCACAGTTCAGGAGATTACTGGGCAACGGAAGCCAGCTGGGCTGTCGCTTTGAATATGCAGTGCAGGTTATACCAAATGGCCTGGCCCAGGCATTTGTAATTGGCGCCCCTTTTATCGGCGGGGATAAGGTAGCCTTGATACTGGGCGATAATATATTTCATGGTACGGGCCTCGATAAACAATTACAAAGGCTGGCAGATGTGGAAGGTGGTTATGTCTTCGCCTACCAGGTGTCTGACCCCGAACGCTACGGAGTGGTTGAGTTTGATGAAATGATGAAAGCCATTTCTATTGAAGAAAAACCAACAAAGCCCAAATCAAATTACGCTGTACCCGGTTTGTACTTTTATGACAATACAGTAGTGAAAATTGCCAAAGAACTTAAACCCTCTCCACGGGGTGAATTCGAGATCACGGATGTTAACAAGGCTTATCTCGAAAAAGGAAAACTGAAAGTAGCTGTTCTTGATAAGGGAACAGCCTGGCTGGATACCGGCACATTTGATTCCCTCAGCGATGCCAGCGAATTTGTCAGGGTAATCGAAAAAAGACAGGGAACCAAGATCGGCTGTATCGAAGAGATCGCTTACCGGAACGGGTTTATTACAGCAGAAGAATTGAAGAACCTGGCTGCGGAATTATCCAAAAGCGGTTATGGAGAATATTTAAAACGTATTATTAACTAAGAGAAAATAACAATGAAAATTGCAGTTGTCGGAACCGGCTATGTTGGATTAGTAAGTGGTACCTGTTTTGCAGAAACAGGAAATCATGTAACCTGTATTGATATTGATGAATCAAAGATCAGGCGTTTGCAGGCGGCTGAAATAACGATCTACGAACCGGGATTGGAAAAAATATTCACCCGTAACATCAAAGAAGGCCGTCTCACATTTACCACTTCCTTATCCGAAGGGATCAAAGATGCCAGCATTATTTTCCTGGCCTTACCAACCCCTCCCGGCGAAGATGGAAGTGCCGACCTTAAATATATCCTCGGTGTAGCTGCTGATCTTGGTAAACTATTGCAACCCGGCGATTATAAAGTGATCGTGGATAAAAGCACTGTACCGGTTGGCACTTCAGAAAAAGTAAGCGCAGCAATCAATAGCACTGGTAAAGGAATTGAGAACACATTTGATGTTGTTAGTAACCCCGAGTTTTTACGGGAAGGAGCGGCCGTGGAAGATTTTATGAAACCAGACCGTGTCGTTATCGGTACTTCCTCGGAGAATGCAAGAAAAGTCATGCAGCGACTCTACGAGCCATTTGTGCGCCAGGGCAATCCCATTATTTTTATGGATGAACGAAGTGCAGAACTGACCAAGTATGCTGCCAATAGTTTTCTCGCGGCCAAGATCTCTTTTATGAATGAGATCGCTGTCCTGTGTGAAAAGCTGGATGCGAATGTGGACATGGTACGCCGGGGTATCGGTACCGATTTCAGGATCGGTAAACATTTTCTTTACCCGGGACTGGGATATGGGGGCAGCTGTTTCCCTAAAGACGTACAGGCATTGTCAAAGTCGGCGATAGATGCCGCTTATGATTTTAAAATACTGAATGCAGTGATGGAAGTAAATACATTGCAAAAGCAATTCTTTATTTCCAAGATCAGGTCCTACTATAAAGGGGAGTTGAAGGGAAAGAAATTTGCTTTGTGGGGACTGGCTTTCAAACCGAATACTGATGATATCCGGGAAGCTCCGGCATTGGAAGTCATTGATTTTCTACTGGAGAATGGCGCTACCGTTACCGCTTTCGATCCCGAAGCCATGGAGAATGTAAAAAAGGAATATACCGGTAAGATCGGGTTTGCCGATAACCAATACAGCGCTTTAACCGGTGCTGATGCGCTGATCATATGTACCGAATGGAATGAATTCCGTACACCGGAGTTTGAAAAAATATCCTCCGGGCTGGCTAAAAAAATAATTTTCGACGGACGTAATTTATATGATACGGAGACAATGGAGTCGCTGGGATATTATTATGAAAGTATGGGAAGAAGAAAAGTGATCCCTCAATAACTACGATAAATAGTCAATAACATGAAGCGTATTCTTATAACAGGAGCTGCCGGCTTTTTAGGCTCACATCTGTCTGACCGGTTTATTAAGGAAGGGTACGAAGTGATTGGTATGGATAACCTGATTACAGGTAGCCTTAAAAACATCGAACACTTATTTCCATTGAAGGAGTTTAGTTTTTACCATCATGATGTAAGTAAATTTATACATATACCCGGGCACCTGGACTATATCCTTCATTTTGCGTCGCCGGCCAGCCCGATCGACTATTTAAAAATCCCCATTCAAACCTTAAAAGTAGGCTCGTTGGGCACACATAATTGTTTGGGGTTGGCGTTGAATAAAAAAGCAAGGATACTGGTTGCCAGTACCAGTGAAGTATATGGTGACCCGCTGGTGCATCCGCAAAACGAAGATTACTGGGGTAATGTAAACCCGGTTGGACCAAGAGGAGTATATGATGAAGCCAAGCGTTTCCAGGAAGCGATGACTATGGCTTATCATACCTACCATGGCGTAGAAACAAGGATCATCCGGATCTTTAATACCTACGGACCCAGGATGCGGCTCAATGATGGCCGTGCCTTACCGGCCTTTATCGGGCAGGCTTTACGCGGCGAAGACCTCACGGTATTTGGTGATGGCAGCCAGACCCGGAGTTTTTGTTATGTTTCCGACCTGGTAGAAGGGATCTACCAGTTACTATTAAGCGATTATGCCCAGCCGGTCAATATTGGTAACCCCGATGAGATCAGTCTTAAAGATTTTGCCGAAGAGATAATAAAACTAACGGGTACCAAACAAAAGATTATTTATAAACCCTTACCAGCCGATGATCCGAAGCAACGCAAACCCGATATTACCAGGGCGCAAAAAATATTGAACTGGCAACCCACGATTTCCAGGGCAGAAGGACTGAAAATTACGTACGAGTATTTTAAATCGCTGCCGGAAGAAGAAATAAGAAAAGATAATTTGGCTTTTGCTAAGAAATAAAGTTTTTGCCGGGAAGGCGATAAGACGGTAAGTTTTGAATGGAATACAATAATTACAATTCCCGCCTTTCCGTCTTTCTCAAAGAGTCCTGCGGACCGACTAGCATATAAAAAATTTGAAATAATAATAACTTTATTGAATGCCAGTTGATAACTATAGTATAGAAGAATTTTCACCCCATCTTTTCTGGGATGTGGACAGGAAGAAACTTGATTGGAAAAAAAACAAATCTCAGATTGTAAAAAGGGTTCTTGAATACGGCTTATTGAAAGACTGGAAGCTTATTCAAAAGCAATATGGCGTTGATCAAATAGCAGAAATATGTAAAAACCTTCGTTCGTTGGATCAAAGAGCATTGTCCTTTATAGCCAGCCTTGCTTCTATGTCGCCAGCATCCTTCCGATGTTACATTTTGAAACAGTCGATACCGCAACACTGGAACTATTAAGGAAGTTGATGGCTGTTCCCTTTCTCCAGCCTTTACGACTTACCGGCTAAGAAATAAAATTTTTGCCGGTAAGGCGAGAAGAAGGGAAGGTGCAGCAAAAAACATTTGAAATAGTAATAACTTTATTGGATGCCAGCTGAAAACTATAGTATAGCAGGGTTTTCACCCCATCTTTTTTGGGATGTTGACCCGGCAACACTCGACCTTGAAAAAAACAAAAGGCTTATTGTGGAAAGGGTGATACAAAGAGGTTCCCGTAAAGAGCTGGCATTGCTGCTGGACTGTTATGGCAAAGAGCAGGTAAGAGAAACTCTAAAGCAGGTTGCCTGGTTAAATGAAAAGGATATGGCTTTTGTACAGGTGTATTTTGGCATCCCTCTTAACGAAATGAAATGTTACACAAAGAGACTGTCAGCCCGGTATTGTTAGATATCCTGATCCGGTTATTAGCAAACCGGGAGCTGGATAATTTTGTACTGGTAGGCGGCACTGCACTGTCTTTACGGATTGGTAACCGGAAAAGCATTGATATAGACCTTTTTACAACCGGCGATTTTCCGGCCGATACCTTGCCTGATTTTCTTACAAGGAAAGGTTTCGCTTTTAAGCAGCAAAGCGGCTTTAAAGGTGGTTTATTAGGCCACATCGGTAATGTTAAAGTGGATTTTATCCGGCATGCTTATCCCTGGGTAATACCGCCGGAAACAATAGAGGGTATCCGGATAGCGTCATTGGAAGATATTGCTGCTATGAAGCTTAATGCAATAAGTGGAAATGGAACACGGCTGAAGGATTTTGTGGATATTGCTTATCTCTCAGGCTATATGTCATTGTCTTCTATGCTTGACTGTTATGAACAAAAATACCCGGACGTTAACGGAATGATGGCGTTAAAGTCATTGTGTTATTTTGAGGATATTGATTTTGCTCCCACTATTGTTTATATGAATACACCCATTAGTTGGGATATTATCAAAAAGAGAATACTTGACATGGTAGGGGAACCTGAAAAGAAATTCCCCGGGATGTAGCAACCAGAAAGAGGAGTCGGCACCCTGACACTGGATTTTAAGAAAGTTAACGGATTTACCATTATTCAGTTCTTTAAGATTGGCGGGTTGATCGGCTAAGAAATAATATTATGCAGGGAGATGACTTTATTCTGCAAAGCAGAATAAAAATCCGTGTTCATCCGCCCAATCTGTGTCATCCGCGTTCCTGTATTTTCCTTTATCACAGTAATAAAATGAATTTTTTCGCACACCCCACAGCTATCATCGATGAAGGAGCCATTATTGGCACCGGAACGAAAATCTGGCATTTCTGTCATATCATGCCGCAAGCTGTTATAGGGGAGAATTGCGTCATTGGACAAAATGTATTTGTAGATAATAAAGTGCAACTCGGCAATGGAGTAAAAGTGCAAAATAATGTCTCCATATATGAAGGAGTGATCTGTGAAGAAGAAGTATTCATTGGCCCCTCAGCCGTTTTCACCAATGTGATCAACCCACGGAGTGCCATCAGCAGGAAGCAGGAGTTTAAAAAAACATGGATCAGGAAGGGAGCAACAATCGGAGCCAATGCCACTATCGTTTGCGGCAATGAGATCGGTGAATATGCTTTTATTGGCGCCGGTGCTGTAGTAACCAAACCCATAGCGGCTTTTGCTTTAGTAACCGGTAACCCGGCCCGCCAAACCGGCTGGATGAATGAGGCCGGCCACCCCTTAGTTTTTGATGGCGCTGGCCATGCACAATGCAGGGAAACAAAAAAAAACTACCGGCTGGTGGAAGGAATAGTAAAGAGAGTTCAGTAACTACCAGGCAGGGTTAACCGAATAATTTTAAATGTTGGGGCTGGAAAAAAATAGCTGGTTTAAACCGGGAATCTAGAATGATGAGAAAGCTGCTGACAAAATTCTCTCATGCATTAGCAAAGGCTCACCGCTATATACAAGTTCATATACTGGAGAAAAACCGGGTTGCCCCCCGGGTACTGAAATATCAACCCGTTACAGACCGGCCAAAAATCATTCATATCAATGCCAACTTTGTCATTGGCGGCACCAGTCAGCTCATCGCAGATATCATAGAAAGAACAGCCGGCCAGTATACGCACCAGGTTATTGTACCTGATTACCCAAGGCCCTTACCGTATCAGCCGCTTCCCATCCTTGAATTTCCGGTGACGGAAATGACGGCTCTGTTCAACTACCTGGAAAAAGAAAGGCCGGCCCTGGTACATATTCATTACTGGATCAGACCGATGCACCGGTATTATTCATTCGGTTTGTGGTACGATGCCGTCTTTAAGATCTGCGAAGACCTGCAATTGAAAGTGATTCAAAATATCAATGTGCCTACGCATCCCTTCCGGAGTCCGGCAATTGTACATAATATTTTTGTAAGCAGGTATGTAAAAGAGCAGTTCAACGACCAGCCCCATATTGATTCTTCTGTCATCTATCCGGGTTCTGATCTTTCACATTTTACCTGCCCCGATGAACAGCCATTCCCTGCTGATACAATTGGGATGGTGTACAGGCTGGATGCTGATAAATTAAACGGAGAAACCATTGAGATCTTTATAGCAGCGTTGAAAAAGAAGCCGGACCTTACTTGTTATATCATAGGTGGGGGCTATTATCTCAATCAGTATAAAAAGCGGGTAAAGGAAGAAGGACTGGTGAAACAGTTCATTTTCACGGGCTTTATCAGTTATGATCTCCTGCCTTCGTATTATAAAAAGATCGGGTTGATCGTAGCCCCGGTGCACGATGAAAGTTTCGGACAGGTAACTCCTTTTGCCATGAGTATGGGGCTGCCGGTAGTGGGGTATGATACCGGTGCACTGAGCGAGATACTGGGTGGAAAAGAAATGCTGGCAGACTACGGCGATACAGATGCATTGGCGAATCTGATTGTCGAAACAGTCAATAACCCGGCACAAAAAAAGAAATGGGGCCTGGCAAATAAGAATAGAGTGCATGCTTTTTTTTCAGTTGAAAAAATGATTGAGGAGTACGTGAAGCTATACGAAAGCTGTATGTCCTGATCCTGGTGTAGCCATCTATGATGACCGTTGCTTTTACTATTTGCAGTAATAATTTCCTCGCACAGGCTAAGACTGCCCTGGAATCTTTACAGCAGCAGCATCCGGAAATAAAAACTGTCATCTTCCTGGTTGATATTGCCGATGAGGCTATCGACTATCGTTATTTTTCCCCGGCAGATGTTATTGTTGTAGATGAAAAAATCGTTGCCGGTTTTATGGAACTGGTGCACAGATACACGATCATGGAGTTGAATTCAGCGGTTCGGCCATTTGTGATACGGCACCTGCAGCAAAGCTATCCCGGTATTAGCAGGTTGTATTATATCGACCCCGATATGTATGTGTATGACCGCTTCGATCACCTGGATCAATTACTGGAAAAAGAGGATATCCTTATCACACCGCATTTTCTTCAACCTATTCCGGTGGATGGATTGCGGCCTTTTGAGAACCTGGCTCTGAATTTCGGCACGTATAATCTCGGGTTCCTGGCACTGAATCCTTCAACCGAAAATGTCAATACTTTTTTAGACTGGTGGGGAGAAAGAACCAGGCAGTTCAGTCATATCGACCTGCAGAACGGGTATTTCACCGACCAGATATGGTTTAATTTGGTTCCCATTTTTTTCAAAAGGGTGTATACGATCCGGCATCCCGGTTATAATATGGCAATATGGAACCTGCATGAAAGGAAAATAAGTTCCTGTGATGAGCAGGGAAAGATCATGCTTGAATCAGGCGACCCGCTGGTCATCTATCATTTTAGCTCCTGGGATTATTTTAACCCCCGGCAATTATCAAGGGAGCATAATCGTTACCAGTTAGCGCAAAGACCCGACCTGGAAAAACTATATGCCGATTATCATGCTGCATTAATAAAGAACCGGATAGAATTTTTTTATACGATTCCCTGCCGGCTGCCCTATAATAAAAAAATAATACGCAGGAGCCCGCTGCAAAAAGTATTGTCACCAGTTGTGAACCTGATGAGAAAGGTCTGGAAAAAAATATAAATTGAAAAAACGGATCTATATCGCCGGTGGCGGAGGGATGCTCGGCGAAGCATTTCACCAGCAGTTCAAAGATGAATATGAACTGCGGGTTACTGATATTGACCTGAATGAAAGTTGGGTCAGTTATCTCGATTTCAGGGATTGGATGGCCTACCGGCAGGATGTGGTATCCTTTCAGCCAGATTACCTCTTTCATCTCGGGGCACATACGGACCTGGAGTATTGTGAAATGAACCCGGAAGATGCTTACCTCACCAATACGATAGCCGTTGAGAATGCCGTACATATCAGTAATGAATTAGCTATTCCGCTTTTATATATCAGCACTGCCGGGATATTTGATGGGAAAAAAGATCTGTATGACGACTGGGACCAACCCAACCCATTGGGTCATTATGCAAGGTCGAAGTATATGGGAGAAAAATTCGTGGTGGAAAATAAAGACCGGTACCTTGTTTGCAGGGCAGGATGGATGATGGGAGGAGGTCCCGGGAAAGACAAAAAATTTATCGGGAAGATACTCCGGCAGTTGAAAGAAGGTAAAAAAGAACTGAATATTGTCAATGATAAATTTGGCACACCAACTTATACGCATGATTTTGCCGGTAATGTAAAACTATTGCTGGAGCAGGCTTGCTGGGGCGTCTATAATCTTGCATGTGAAGGAGAAACCAGCAGGATCGCTGTAACACGGGAACTGTTGCGTTTACTTCAGGTAGAAAATACCGTTACGTTGAACGAAGTAAGCTCCGAATTTTTCAACGCCGAGTATTTTGCCGAAAGACCGGCTTCTGAACGATTACTAAACAGGAAGCTGAACCTCCGGCAATTAAATACCATGCGGGACTGGCAAACCTGTTTAGAAGAATACATGGACAGATATTACCAAAACTATTTTTCTTAAGGACTCTGTAATGATTGGTAGCACATTATTACAATGAGTGTACTCGTAAGTGTAGTTATCCCTACCTATAACCGGGCGGCTTTTATTTGCAAAACAATAGAAAGTGTGCTGAACCAGACTTTCGGCGATTTGGAGATAATTGTGGTGGATGATGGTTCTACTGATAATACGAAGGAATTATTGGATCCCTATATAGCTAAACCTAATTTCCGGTATTACTATCAGCAAAATAAGGGACGTTCAATAGCCAGGAATGAAGGAACCAAATTCGCAAAGGGCGAATGGATCATGTACCTGGATTCTGATGATTACCTGAAAAAAGATGCCATCAGGAAACTTTACCAGCTTGCAGTAGAAGCAAAAGACTCCGATATTGTATATGCCAACTTTGTATATGTTTCCAACGGGCAGCAGCGGCCCGGGCAGGAACACCTGTTCCTGGAAAAGGTAATGAACAGGAATTTATTTTTTGAAATGATCGATCAGCGATTTTGTTTCACTAAAACCGGCACTTACCTGATCCGGAAAAAACTGGACCAGGAAATAGGTGGATTTAAAACAGTATTTGAACCTAGCGAAGATTACGATTATGCTATTAAAACGCTGTTGAAGGCACAGGTAAGTTATATCAATGACCTCGTGCTCTACGTGGAAAGGCACAGTGAGAATACGGATGAAAAAGAGATTGAAAGATCGTTTATAAAGATCTGGAAGCACTACCTGGCTACAGAACTTGAATGGGGCCACCATTTTCCTGCCGAAAAGATCAGGAAGGTCAAGAATGCTTTTAAGTTACGCATTGCCAACTCGTCGTATGAACTGAACGATCACCGGCAGGCATTTAATTATTATACCAGGCTGCTTCGTTGCAGGCCCTCAGTAATATTTGACAGTTTTATTTTCAAACAACTCTTTGCATCCATGCTTCCGGCAAAGATTAAAAAGATGGTCAAGTGAAATGATCTGGTAGCCAGGTAAATTTTTATCCGGCTATATAAATTCATATAGCTATTACAAATAGCGGCTTGTTTATTTCAACATGAGCGAAGTAGTCATAAAGGCAGAAGGAATCGGCAAGTTGTATAAACTTGGAGAAATAGGCACGGGGACTATCAGTCATGATCTGAACCGCTGGTGGGCAAGGGTGCGGGGCAGACAGGATCCTTTTGTAAAGATCGGGGAGATCAATGATCAGAGCAGGAAAGGAAGCAGCGATTGGGTATGGGCGTTAAAGGATATAGATTTTAATGTGAAACAGGGTGAAGTGATGGGCATTATCGGCCGCAATGGTGCAGGGAAATCCACCCTGCTGAAAATACTATCCAAAGTTACCCGTCCTACTACGGGTCGTATCAAAACAAAAGGACGTATTGCCTCCCTACTCGAAGTGGGGACCGGTTTTCACCCGGAGTTGACGGGGCGGGAGAATATTTTTTTGAATGGGGCCATCCTTGGTATGAGCAAGACGGAAATACGCAGCAAGTTTGATGAGATCGTGGATTTCTCAGGAGTAGAAAGATATATTGATACACCCGTAAAACGCTACAGCAGCGGTATGTATGTAAGGCTGGCATTTGCTGTAGCCGCTTTTCTTGAACCAGAAATACTGATCGTGGATGAAGTGCTGGCGGTAGGAGATACCGAATTTCAGAAAAAGTGTTTGGGAAAGATGAATGAAGTAAGCAAACAGGAAGGCCGAACTGTATTGTTTGTCAGTCACGATCTTGGTAGCGTCGTACAATTATGCGGTAAATCAATCTTATTGGATGCTGGAAAAATTGTGGAGACAGGGGCTACCGCGCAGGTTATTAAAAAGTACCTGCAGTTTCAACGTAGTGGAATGGGTTATACAGCCGAGGCGGATGGTAAGTCAAATTTCATACAGAGCATACAATTGATGGACAGTGATGCAAAGGAAAGTTATTCTTATGCCCATGACGACAGCATCACCCTGTTATTCAGCATTACTATAAATAGCTGGTGTTCCGGAATGTGCCTTGCATTTGCCATTCAAAACCGGTTTAATAAAAGGGTCGGGCTCGACTTTGTAGAAATTCAAAAGGAACAACTATCCAAAGGAACAGCAATCAGGGTGCGCATGACACTTCCTGCCGGATTACTTGCCCCAGGCTCTTTTGCGATAGATGCATCTATCATTTCTCCTAATATAGAAGCTTTTGATTTAGTGTATGGTAAATGTCCGTTTGAGATTGTTGATAACAATTCCCGGATCACCCGTTTTTCAACAACAGATTACGGCGATGTATTCTTGAAAACTGAAACATCATTTGACTGATCTATGAATGAGTTGCAATCGCTTTACCTCGACTTGTTAAAAAAGACACTGATTGACTTCCACCGGGCGGGGCATACCGAGTATCGCCCGGTTAAAACCGGAAGAAAGATCAACCTGTTTATAAAACCACTGTTGCATCGTTTTGCATCAATGGAAAAAAGGAAACTGATTATTTGCGAAAAAATTACTTATAACCAGGAAGACCGTCTGAATGGAAAAGATTGGCCGGCTCATGCTGAAAGTATGATTGGTTATAAACGCTTGTCAAATATCCAGGATTGTGTTATAGATGTTCTCAGGAATAATATCGAAGGCGACTTGATTGAGACGGGCGTATGGCGGGGCGGGGCCGTTATTTTCATGCGAGCTATTTTGAAAGCTTTTGATATTCAAGACAGAATTGTATGGGCAGCAGATTCTTTCCAGGGTCTGCCCCGGCCCGATGCGGACAAGTACCCGATGGATAAAGAAGATACATTCTATACATTTGACGAATTACGTGTTTCCCTGGAGCAAGTCAAAGAAAATTTTAGAAAATATGGCTTGCTGGATGAGCAGGTCCAATTTTTACAGGGTTGGTTCAAAGACACCCTGCCTGTTGCCCCTATCAAAAAACTGGCAGTTTTGAGATTGGATGGTGATATGTACGAATCGACCATGGATACGTTGACAGCGCTGTATCCCAAATTATCTCCTGGCGGCTACATTATTATTGATGATTGGGGTTCAGTAATGGGATGCCGAAAAGCGGTGGAGGATTATCGCAGAGAGAATAATATCAATGAAAAAATGGAGACAATTGATGCAGATGGTGTGTTCTGGCAAAAGCATTAAGCAGCGATATTGACGATGACAATCATTTTACCATCTGTAGGAATAATTTACTGGCGCAAGGGAAAGCTGTTCTTACTTCATTCAGTCAGGCATGGTGGCGGCGTAAAAAATTCTCTTCAGCTTATTTAATTTTTTGAACTATGTCAGTTACCAGACAGGAAGAAGAGCATTGGACAGAGATCATTGAACCAAAAACAAGATTAATGGATCTGCGCTTAAGTGAACTATGGCGCTACCGGGATTTGGTGATGATGTTTGTGCGCCGTGATTTTGTTGCTAATTACAAGCAAACCATACTCGGACCTATCTGGTTTTTCCTGCAACCATTACTAACTTCTCTCACTTATATTTTTATATTTGGTAGAATGGCGGGTTTGTCTACTGATGGATTGCCGATGCTCGTTTTTTACCTTGCTGGTATTACCATCTGGAATTATTTTTCAGAAACACTCACGAAAACAGCCACGGTTTTTAAAGACAATGCGCAGATGTTTGGTAAAGTTTATTTTCCAAGGTTAACCATGCCTTTCTCTATTGTAGTTTCTAACCTGGTAAGGTTTTGCATACAATTTTTATTATTCGTTATCATCTGGGCTTACTACCTGGTGCAGACGGATAGCATTCATCCTAATTGGTACATGTTGCTTACACCTGTGCTGGTAATCATGATGGGGTTGCTCGCATTAGGTGTCGGTATGATCATCAGTGCGCTTACTACCAAGTACAAAGACCTAATTTTCCTGCTTACGTTTGGCATACAATTATTAATGTTTGCCACGCCGGTTATTTACCCGCTCAGCAGTTTACCGGAAAAATATAAATGGATTATTCTTGCCAACCCCATTACCCCGATAGTAGAAACGTTTCGATACGCTTTTTTAGGATCTGGTACTTTTAGCTGGATGTACCTTGGTTATAGCTTTGGTATTACCCTGCTTTTATTAATATTCGGCACAGTTGTATTTAATAAAGTGGAGAAAAATTTTACGGATACCGTGTAGTAAATACAGTTAAAAGTTGTAGCATATCGTTGAAAGCCAGGGTGAAGAACAAGATTTCAATCATTGTCATACTGACGAGAGGCAATCCTTTCCAGAAACAGTAATACACATTAAACAGTCCTTATAATTGAGTAATACAGTCATAAAAGTAGAAGACGTAGGCAAATTGTACAAACTCGGAGAGATAGGCACCGGAACCATCAGCCATGACCTGAACCGTTGGTGGGCAAGGATGCGGGGTAAAGAAGACCCCTTTTCAAAAATCGGATCGGTCAATGACCGCACAGTGAAAAGTGATAATGATTGGGTATGGGCATTGAAAGATATCAATTTAGAAGTAAAGCAAGGAGAAGTGCTCGGTATCATCGGGAGAAACGGGGCTGGTAAAAGCACTTTATTAAAAATATTATCGAAAGTGACTACCCCCAGCACAGGAAGTATCAAAATTAAAGGAAGAATTGCTTCCTTACTGGAAGTAGGAACAGGGTTTCACCAGGAATTGACAGGGCGGGAAAATATTTTTTTGAATGGTGCTATTCTGGGAATGAGCAAAGCAGAGATAAGAAGTAAATTCGATGAAATCGTTGATTTCTCCGGCGTGGAAAGATATATCGATACACCGGTGAAACGGTATAGCAGCGGCATGTATGTACGACTGGCTTTTGCTGTCGCAGCTTTTTTGGAGCCGGAGATACTGATCATTGATGAAGTGCTGGCAGTTGGTGATGCAGAGTTTCAAAGAAAATGTCTAGGGAAAATGGGAGAAGTAAGTAAAAGCGAAGGGAGGACAGTACTCTTCGTTAGCCATAATTTTATTGCTGTACGAAGTTTATGTACTAAATCAGTTCTCCTGGATAAAGGAATTGTAAAAGCTATTGGACATACAGAAGATGTACTACATCAATATTTGTCTGCCCAGCTTAATAGTAGCAAAGTTGACTTAAATGAAAAGTGTAATGGCAAAAATGAAAATCAGTTTATTGCTGTTAGGACCATCGAGCTCTTGGGTAATCTTGAAACTCCGGGAAGTTTTGCATTAGGAAAAAATTTTAAAATTATTGTTTCGGCTGTTAATAAATCGGTACAATCAAAAATTAACGTAAATCTATTTTTTTATAATCCTGATAATATCCTGGTTTTTGCTACCTGTTCGGCTCCGCAAAATATTCCACTCGGTAATTTTCAAGCAGTTTGTGATTTTCCAGCGGAGTTCTTTAATGATATTACCTATACTATAAGCGTTATGGTTGTGACAGGTAATACGCCACTTATAACTGTTGAAGAAGCTATCAGCATAGAAGGAGTAGAGGTTAACAGAGACGCTGAGTGGCTTGGAAAATTTCCGGGCCTTATTCGTCCAAACTTTAAATGGAATTTAGACTACTGAGAATATGCAGGATTTTATTGACATACTTTATAAAAAAGTCATTTCTTCTCTTGATAATGATTATAAGAATAATCATGATGAAGAGAGATTTGGTGCTCCCGTATCAAACAAGGGAATTAAAGGACTTGTTAGAAAAAAAATTGATACACGTTTCATTTCAAAGGGGCAATTGACAGAAAGCCTGGTCCGATTAAAGGAGATCTCTGTCAATAAAGATCGATTTCAATACGTATATGATTTATTGTCTGACGAAACTTCAAAAAAATTATTAGTTGACATATGGGCCTTCAGGGTGTTGGGGAGCAGGTATGTTAAATTGGCTGTCAATTCCGATTTTTATTGGGATAGCTTAAAGAAATTGAAAGACATAAGTGATAAAGGCGATGTTATTGATCCAAAGTTTATGCATTTTAAACTACCGAGACATGATTTAAGAAGTCTCGGAAAAAATGTACAGCTATATTTTACATCGATGGGAATATTGACAGATTTTTTTCTTGAGCAATATAAGTATCACAGTGAAGAGGTACAGATAGAAGCTAAGAATGATGATGTGGTAATTGATGCAGGTGGATGCTGGGGTGATACAGCAATATATTTTGCGAGTAAGCTAAATGAAAAAGGGAAGGTATTTACATTTGAATTTATACCCGGCAATATTGAAATTTTCAGAAAAAATATTGCTATCAATCCTCACTTGTCAGAAAAAATTGAAATTATAGAAAACCCTGTATGGAATATTTCGGGACAAAAAGTTTTCTTTTCAAATAATGGCCCCGGTAGTGTCGTTTCATCTCAAAATTTTGATGGCGCCTTTGGCAGCACAGAAACTGTATCAATTGATGATTTTTTTGAGAAGAAAGGCCTGACAAGATTAGATTTTCTTAAGATGGACATTGAAGGTGCTGAACCTTTTGCATTAGAGGGGGCCAAAAGAACTATTATGAAATTCAAACCTGATTTAGCTATCGCAATATACCATGGAATGGATGATTTTTTGAATATACCAAAATGGATAATAGACCTCAATGCCGGTTACAAATTATATCTCGGACATTACACCATCCATGCTGAAGAAACCGTATTATTTGCTACCACAAAATGATCAACGTAACTAAAACATTCTTACCACCTTTTGCTGAATATACTACCATATTAAAAAGGGCATGGGATAAAGCATGGATTACTAACAATGGAGAGTTGGTGCAGGAGCTCGAAGCAAAATTGAAAGAATACCTTGGTGTAAAACATTTGTTCTTTACCTCCAATGGTACCATCGTACTGCAAATGGCCTTAAAGGCCTATAACATCACTAAAGACGTTATCACAACTCCTTTTTCTTATGTGGCTACCACCAATGCCATTTTATGGGAAGGATGTCAACCGGTTTTTGTAGATATTAACAAACGCAATTTTTGTATTGATGCAGATAAAATTGAAGCCGCAATTACTGAAAACACCCAGGCCATAATGGCTACACATGTATTTGGCTTGCCCTGTGAGGTAGAGAAGATTGAAAAAATAGCACAGAAGCATAACCTAAAATTAATTTATGATGCCGCACATGCATTTGGCTGTAGCTATAAAGGAAAATCTTTAGTAAGCTATGGCGATATAAGCACCTGCAGCTTTCATGCTACCAAGATTTTTCATACTGTAGAAGGTGGATGTATAATTACCGAAGATGACGAGGTGGCCCGGAAACTGATGTTATACCGGCAGTTTGGGCATGTGGGTGATGATTATTTCACCATCGGCATCAACGGCAAGAACTCGGAGTTTCATGCGGCAATGGGGTTATCAGTGTTGCCTAAGGTGGGTGATATCATCAGTACAAGAAAAAGGATTTGCGCATATTATAATAGGCAACTCAGCCCGGCTATTGGCAGGATTGAGTTGCCGGCTGATCTTGCATATAATTACGCCTACTTCCCTGTGTTATTTGAAAGCGAAGACAGCCTTATCCGTGTCTTTGAAGCATTAAAGAAACAAGACATCCTGTGCCGGCGCTATTTCTATCCATCACTGAATACACTGCCCTTTCATACTGTTAAAGTGGCTTGTACAATCAGTGATGACATTTCATTGAGGATTTTATGTCTTCCGCTTTTTTATGATATCAGCCAGCCAGACCTGGATAGAATCATTTCCATTATAAATACAACAATTTAATTTTCTGGTAGTATGCATACAATTGCTATAACAGGTGCAGGCGGAGGTGTTGGACAAAGTATCTTAAAGACACTTCACCAAACTGATTATAACCTGGTAAGCCTGGATGGGGATCTGCTGGGTACGGGTCTGTATGCTTCAGAAAAGGCGTATAAAATTCCTTACGCTGCCGATGAAAATTATATTAGCACATTGCTGGAGGTTTGTAAAAAGGAAAGTTGCGATTTATTATTTCCGGGGCTCGATGTTGAATTATTACCCCTTTCCCTGCACCAGGAGAGATTTCTGGCAATAGGTACAAAAGTGATCGTTAGTAACCAGGAAGTCATCAATATAAGTGATGACAAACTTGAAACTTTTAATTGGCTTACCTCACGGGGATTCAGGGTTCCTCAAACAGCCTCCGCGGAAGAGATTATTCAAGGGAGTGCCTGGAACAAATTTCCATTGGTTGTCAAACCTAAAGCCGGAGGAGCCCGCTCTAAGAATGTATATATTTTGAAAAGTAATAAAGAGCTTGAAAGTTTTTTACTACTTAACGGTGCTGAGCTTTCACACTATGTGGTACAGGAGTATATAGGGGGCGATGAATATACTTGTGGCAGTATTTGCCTCGATAATGAATGTAAGGGGGTAATTGTTTTTCGAAGAACATTAAGGCATGGAGATACCTACAAGTGTTTTGTTGAGCGAAACCCGGTTGTGGAAGCGCTGGTAAAATCAATTGTAAATGAAATGCAACCGGTTGGCGCCTTTAATGTACAACTAAAAATAGAAAGGGGTATTTCTTATGTGTTTGAATTTAATGCAAGATGTTCAGGAACGACCGCTTCAAGGGCTTTGTGCGGATTTAATGAGCCGCTGATGATAGCTGACTTTCTCCTCAAGGGAAAGGTTCCGTCATTTTCAATAGAGGAGAAGACCATATTGCGCTATTGGAATGAACTTCCTGTATTGAATGAGGACATCAACACCCTTCAAAATAAGGGTGTTTTGGTAAGAAAAAATTATACAAACCTGTAATGAATGCAGCTGTTTTAGGGGCCAATGGTTTTCTTGGCCGAAATGTTTGTTTTTCTCTTTTAGAAAAGGGATACAAAGTTTGGGCGGTCTATCATAAACTGGCAGAGAACATTGACAACAGGTGCACTATCGTACATTTCGATGCCGGCGAACTTACCATAGCTATTGACATCTGTTTCATTTGTATCGGTGGTTATGATAATACCCGGCAGCAATTCAGGGAACAACAGGAAGCTATCAGGAATTTTTTGAGCAGGAACAGGGTTGGCAAAATTGTCTATGCTTCAAGTATCAGCGTATATGGAAATCATAATGACCAGATAAAAGTTGACACGCCTTTCAATAACCCATCTGTTTACGGATTGTCCAAGCTGGCAGATGAATTTTTGGTATCTTCTTTTGATCAGTATGCAATAGTCCGGTTTACCTATTTGTACGGTACAGGTATGAACAGCAATTCAATGATTCCGAAAATGGTTGAAAGGGCTATAAAGGAAAAGCTGGTTATGCTCCTGGGAACAGGGGAACGATGCAACGATTATCTTCATATAAATGATGCAGCAGATCTTTTTATCAAGGCAGGAACAAGTAATACCAATGAAACGACTATTGGTGCATCCGGCGTTTCCATCAGTAACAGGGAAATCGCTAAACTGATTGTGGACAGGGTAGACGGATGTAAACTTGAATTGACAGGTATTGACAATACGCCATCCTTTTCTTTTGATATAACACGAACCACAAAGTTATTGGAGTGGAAGCCCATGGTTAACTTTATTGACGGGTTTAGCAAATATATCCACTATGCGTCTTCTTGTTTACAGTGATGTTCATGGTAATCTTCCTGCTTTTGAAGCCGTATTAAAAGATAGCGGAACGGTGGACGGAAGTATCTGCCTCGGAGACCTGGTGAATTACGGCCCCTGGAGTAATGAATGTGTTGACCTGGCCCTGAGTCTTACAAACACCATAATAATCAGGGGAAACCATGAAGATGCCTTTTTAAATAATACGTATCCCGGTAGCAACGGGTTGGTGCAGGAGTTTTTTAATATCTGTGTGCAGGACTTTGAGCGGTTTAATGAAATTGAGAAATGGGGATACGACTATAAAAGGGAAGATGTAAATTTTTGTCATACGATTGGCGGGCAAAAGATTTATGAGGATACTCCGGTAAAACTGGACCGGAATTGGGTGATTGGTCATTCACATCACCAGTTTAAGCTGGAAAATAATGGTTACAGGCTCTTTAACCCGGGAAGTGTGGGGCAGAACCGGAAATACATAAACGTAGCCAGTTACATGCTGTATGATGTGGGCAGCAATCAAATGATATTTAAGAACGTTAAATATAATGTGGATGTTGTTATTGAGAAGATGAAAGCAAGTGGCTATCCGCAAAAATGCATCGGGTATTATTCGGATAAACAAAGGGCATAACTGCCCCAAGATTTGATTTTAATTTATTTATCCTGCTAGTAATAGGAGCCCGAAGATTGATAGTATAAATGTTTATTGAAAATGTATCGGCCAACGATACGGAAATAGAAGTACCTGCAAAATCTACCAGGAAATGAAGCTGAGTGTTTGCTGTATAACGTATAACCAGGAAAAATTTATAAGCCAGGCTATTGAAGGTATGCTTGCACAGGAAACCAATTTTGATGTTGAAATTGTAATTGGCGATGATGCCAGTACAGACAATACAGGAAAAATTTGCGAAAACTTTTTAAAAAGATACCCTGATAAAATAAGACTTTTATCCTCCAAAAAAAATCTGGGGATGAATGTTAATTTTGAAAGATCAATAAAAGCCTGTAAGGGCAAATATATAGCACTTTGCGAGGGCGATGATTATTGGATTGATAATCATAAACTACAAAAGCAGGTAGATTTTTTAGAGGCAAATCCTGATTTTTCTATTTGTTGTCACCGTGTATATGATTTGTATGGAAAAAAAAATCTGAAACTGGAAACATCAAAAACAAGTGAGGTAATTAAAGAGTATACAATTGACGACCTGACAAAAGGGAATTTTTTAAACACAGTCTCAGTTGTATATAGAAATGGACTTTTTAAAGATTTTCCTTCATGGTTTAGTGAATCTCCTGTCGGAGATTATGTCTTACACATGTTAAATGCCCAGTTTGGAAAAATTAAATACCTGCCGGATGTAATGGCAGTTTATCGCCGGCATGGTAAAGGATTATGGAGCATGAAATCCAGGGAATTTCAAACTTTAAATATTATAAAAGTTATAGACTTTTTAATTACGCATTTTGAGGGACGGATACAAGAATTGCTTATAAAGCAAAAAGCATCGATCTATAGCGAACTTGCAAGATTGCAATTCTATGAACAGCATATAGAAAAAGCAACAGGATATCTCAAAAAAGCTTTTGAGAATGACCCATCACTTCGTGACGAGTGGCTAACGAATGAATATCCAAACTTAATTTTAAATATTTATAATTCCAGAAAGTTTAAAGTCATCAATAAGTTGTCGCTGCTATTGCAAAAATTTCGAACAGGTACCTTATAAAATTGACAAAACTTGTTCATTGGCGCTATTATAGTTTAACAGCGTGGAGAAAAATTTTACGGATACGATCAAACCAGCACAGCTAATTAAAATATTAAAATGGCTGATAAAATAAAAACTGCTAAACAATAGTGACAGCAATAGAAAAGGAACCGTCTGGTACTGGCATGACGAGTAAAGTGATGAAGGGGAGTTTCTGGGTTTTGGTCGGTCAGTTATTACCGCTCATTTCAACCTTTATTGCTTCCCCCTTTGTGATCCGCTACCTGGGGTCTGAATCCTATGGGGTGTTAATTCTGGTAGGATTAATTTCAGGCTATTTCAGTTTTGCAGATTTTGGGATGAGCATGGCCTCTACCAAATTCGGCTCTGAGGCTTATGGAAAAGGCTTACCTGAAAAAGAAGGATTGGTGATCAGGACCGCTGCCGTGATCGCCTTCAGTTCCTGCCTGCTGATAGCCATACCCATGTTTGTTTTTTCAGATTGGATCGTGGGAGAATTATTGAATGTACCGATAGATCTTCGCAAAACAGCCGGCGTAGCCCTGAAAATCACTTCCGTTGCTTTTGTTTTCAGCACAGTAGGGAATGTATTTAATACACCTCAGTTGTCAAGAATGCGGATGGACCTGAACGTACTGATCAATGCAGGTACAAAGATTCTGATGACACTAACCACTCCGGTGGTCTTATACCTGGGAGGAGGAATAATTGAAGCAACCATTGTAGCTTTTGTTGCAGCCCTGGTGATAATGATAGCCCATATCCTTGTTTCAGGGAAATTGCTGCCGCAGCTTTATAAAAGAACGATCAGCAAAGAAGCAGCCCGGCCCTTATTAAAGTTTGGAGGCAATGTGGTGCTTTATGCGATCGGGCTTACCCTGATGAATAACCTGGAGAAACTGGTATTAACAAGACTGGTATCGGTCAAATCCTTGGCATACTATTCTGTCGCGGCCACTTTTGCCGCAATGACAACCATGTTTTCGATGGCCATGGTGCAGACCCTGATCCCGGCTTTTTCACAAATGCTGTCCCCTGAAAGAAAAGAAGAATTAAAGAGTTTGTTTTCCCGTACTGTTAAGATCGGTTTACTGGGATTGATCCCTTCCGTCATGTTCTTGTTGATCATTGCAAAACCCTTTTTGACTTTGTGGGCGGGAAAAGAGTTTGGCGTGGAGAGTATCTATCCCTTTTATATCCTGCTGGCAGGCATCTCTTTCAACATCATTGTGTACGTGCCCAATTGTGTGTTAATGGCATCGGGTCGTTCCGATGTGTTTGCAAGAGTGTTTGGACTGGAGATAGTGCCCTATATCCTGGTCACCATTTTCCTGATCCACCAATTTGGTATATTTGGTGCGGCCATGGCCTTTGCCATCAAGGAGACCGTCAATTCCCTGATCTTTATAGGCTATACCAAAAAATACACAGGTCTTTCGTATAATTTTAAAGAACAGTTGGGCAATTTTGTGCTGGGTGTCTTGGTCTTTTTACCAGCCGTATTAGTGGCACTCTGTTACGATAATTTTTCTTTGTGGCTGCTGCTGCTAATCCCCCTTAGTTTTGTTGCCTATGCCTGGCTAGCCTGGAAAAAAATAATCAGCGAGGAAGAACGTGTATGGATAAGCAACAGGATAAGGAAAACATTTAAAAGGTAATTGGATATTAAGCTGTGTATTTGTTATTACTGTAATGTGAATAGTAGAAAGATTATAGAATACTAAACGGAAAAATTATTTTATGAGCGTTTAAAAATATATCGGCAAGCTCTTTTTCTGATATTGTTGAAATAAATAATTTCAGTAGCAGGTAAATTAAAGCAGGTTTAAATTTTTATGGAATGATCCGAAAAATAAAGCGAAACGTACGAAGAGTATTAGGTATTAAGAATGATACTGATTATTATAGCCAGGCCGGGGAAGATGCGATCCTGTCAAAGACATTTTCTTTTTTGCTACCGGTTAAGAATGGCTTTTATGTGGATATTGGCTCTTATCATCCTTTCCGGCATTCCAATACCTACCTGTTATATAAAGCCGGCTGGAGAGGGGTGAATATAGATCCAAGACCCGGTTCTAAAGCCTTGTTTGATCGCTATCGGGGCAGGGATATTAATATCGAAGCCGGTATCGGTGGAGAGGATGCAAGCATGACCTATTATATGCTGGACGAAAATTCAGTGATGAATACTTTCTCTAAAGATAACCTGGTAAAACTGGGCGTTTTCGGGCAGGTTAAAAAAACAGTCGAAGTACCGGTTTTTACTTTTGCCACATTGCTGGAAAAATACCCCGATATCAAAACAATCGATTACCTGAATATTGATGCAGAAGGTTTTGAAATGGAGATCCTTGCGGGGATGAACCTGGATGCGGTAATGCCCAAAGTAATTTCAATAGAACAAAATGATGTATTGAGCTTTCCTGAAGTGCTTCATTCTACCGCAGGAATATTCTTAGCAGAGAAGGGTTATACAGCCTATGCCAAAAATATTTTACTGAGTAATGTCTGCACAGTTTTTTATATCCGTAATGAATATTTGCCGGTTAACAAATATTGAATCTAACTAATAAAATGGGGGACAGGGAAAATAATAATGTATTACTTCAACCATCGAAAATGGTTCAGCATCGGTGGCCCGTGAATATGGTAGAAGATGACATTGAAGAATTTAAAGACCAGAAAAAATATCCTACCATTGATACTTACCTGAGAAGAATAGGTAGTGCCTGGGTTTCTCCTGATTCTGTAATTTATCGTTACGGGATCCCGGTAAGAGAAACGCTTGCATCTCCTGATCAAATGCCTTATTACAGGATGAAGCATCTGGTCAAAAAAATTCTTACCGGAAAAAAGCAGCGCCTGGATGATAACAAAAAATACTTACTTGTAACAGATCTTTGGTCAACGGGGCATTTTCATTGGTTTGTAGATACACTCCCTAAACTATTATGTGTCGGAGAGAAAGCAGCTGAATTTACACTCATCCTGCCAGACACGCCCTATATCAGGACTATCGGGCTGGAGAGTTTGGCCCTGTTGCAAATACAGTTCGGTGATATTATTCTGATGAATGAAAAAGCATTTTACAAAATTAAAAACCTCTATTATATTTCTCCTGTTACACTCTCCGGTCAAATGTATCCGGAGCTGATGCAAAAAATGCAGCATAAACTTATTGGGAATACTAAACCAGGCAACAGGCGAATTTATATCTCCAGGGAAAAGGCGGGGTTCCGAAAAGTCGTTAACGAAAAATCATTGCTTGATATGCTAAAGGCTAATCAATTTGATGTTTTATACGGGGAAGACTTAACCCTGTCAGAACAGAGAATTATCTTTTCTTCTTGCAATACTTTGCTGGGAATACATGGAGCAGGGTTGACAAATTGTATATTAATGCATCCCGAAAGCAAAGTTATTGAGTTGAGAAGAAAGGAAAATGGTCCCCATAATGTGGGATATTGGCATTTGGCAGACTCGTTGAACCATCAGTATTATTACTTTAATGGAGTACCGGATTCGGGTAAACAATTTGTAGGTAAAGGATGTAACCTCTCCATCCCAATTGATCAGTTCGAGCAGGTTGTTTTACAACAACTGTAGCAGAACGTAGTTAAGAAACATAAGTAATTTCAAATAGTGAATATTATTAAAAAAACCCTCATAAGAGTTATTTCCAGATTTTTCCCTTTTCTCATGTATGCCAGGGCACAGGGTGAATTGCATAAAGCCAGGAAATTAGCTAATAGCAAAATCGCAATCAATGTGACAACGGGTGAAGGGACTTCTTTTTTTATCCCGGGAGCCGTTGCCGGAATTGATATTGCCCCGGAGGTTTTTTTCAGAAAATTCTGTAATGTATTGATATACCCGAATGCAACACTTATTATTGAGGAAAAGGTTTTCTTTAATAACTATTGTTCTATTAATTGTTTAGGGAGAATTGAAATTGGAGCTAAAACAGTTTTTGGCGAAGGGGTCAAATTGTATGACCATAATCATCAGTACCAGTATGCAAAAGATTGCACATTGATCCTCGGAAAAGATGATTATACTATCGGAACGATTAAGATCGGCAAAAATTGCTGGATAGGAAGCAATGTAACTATCCTCAACAATGTTGAGATAGGTGATAATGTGATTATTGGTGCCCATTGCCTTATTTACAAATCAATTCCTGCTAATGCTGTCGTTAAGCATAAAGAAGAGCTGATCATTACTGTTGCCAAATAAAAGATCTGTTACGAATGAAAAAAAATCTTGTTCTTGGAATTTTGGACAACTACACATTTCACCAGGTGAAGAAATTTGTTTTGTCCCTGAACCGGACCGGTTTCAAAGGAGATCTTTGCTTATTTCTGGGTGCTAAAACAACCCCACGCACTATCCGGCTTTTGCGAAAGCAGGGTGTGATGATCCAATTCTTCAAAACCGTAGACTCACTGCCGGAGGGCAACCTGGCCGGGAAAATTTTCGAACTCCGGAAACCGATCAATTATTTTAACTATCGCCACTACCTCTATTATGATTTTCTCGAAAGAAACAAAGAGCAATATGAATATGTCCTGCTAACGGATGTCCGGGATGTCTATTTCCAACGGGACCCCTTTGATTTTGAATTGGGGGACGGGTTGTTTTGTGCCCTGGAAGGACCCACAAAAAAACTAAAAGATTGTTCTTTTAACGGCCCCTGGATGAAGTATGTGTATGGACAGGAAGGAATGGCTAAAGTAGGCGATAAGATCATTTCCTGTGCTGGTACCACCTGGGGTAAAGTAACCGATGTGATGGCCTACCTGGTTAAAATGCTGGAAGAGATCCGGAAAGTGCCCGATGCCAAAAAAGCCATCGACCAGGCCCTGCATAATTATATGATCTATACCGGTATGCTGGATAACCTGAAATTTCTGAATAATGATGACGGGGTCATCCTGACCTTATCCTACGAAAAAAATTATACGATCGATAAGGAAGACAAAGTGAGGGTTTTAAACGGCAGGGTTGTCAATGTACTCCACCAGTTCGACAGGATGCCGGACCTAAAAAAACTAACGGATCGGCTCTACCTTAAAGGCCATCTTCAAAATAAGTTCAATCATAAGTTTAATAAACTTGGTCTGCTGATTTACAAGCAAATGGTAAAATATAAAATAAGAAAATCAAATACCTGACCATATCTCAAATACTATGGATACACTTCAGACCTACATTGATAGCTATAAAAATACAGGTGCAAACAATGACAAGGTTCACCTGGAGTTTACAGCAAATACCAACAAACAGGCGCTCTTAAAGAACCACAGGGATTATATTGAAAAAAATAAACTCGGCTTTGGTGACAGGGCATTCCAGTATATGTGGTACCTGCTATTGGAGGATTTACATAAAAAATTACCCATAGTAAGAATGCTGGAAATCGGTGTTTTTAAAGGACAAGTCATCAGCCTGTGGTCCCTGCTAACAAAAGAATTTAACAGACAAGCGGAAATAGCAGCTATCACTCCTATGGAAGGGAATGTTCCAAAGAATATGCTGCTGAATAACCGCTTTATCAATAAGATCAAACTACGAGTCAGCCCGGCTTATCGAAAATGCGTAGCGGACGGCAATAATTACCTGATTGAAGATTATGCTATAATAATAAGAAGGTTATTTGAACATTTTGGGCTTTCTTACGATGCGGTGAAGATTTATAAAGGCTATTCCAATAACCCGGCCATTTTATCAGCTGTGGCCGGTCAAAAGTTTGATTTGATCTATATCGACGGGGATCATAGTTATGAAGGAGCTCAACAGGATATCCGTCATTATTCCGACCTGATCAATAAAGGGGGTTATATGGTTATGGATGATGCCTCCTGGTTTCTCGAAGGCTCTCTGTTTTGGAAGGGACATAAAGAAGTATCAAGGGCCTGTGAAATAATCGAAGGTCTTGGATTCAGGAATGTGCTGAATGTAGGACACAACAGAGTTTATGAAAAGTACTGACATAGTTGTTAGTCTAAAATGTTGAAAAATGAAAATAGTTGTCATTGAAACAATAATTGATGGACCCATAATCGGTGGAGGCAATCTTTATCTACCCGGTTTAATCAAAGGATTGGTTCAAAATGGGCACGAGGTTCACTTAGTAGTTAAAGGAACGCCTAATGTTAAGGTGCTTGATTTTATTAATGAGTCAGGGGCCATTATTCATGATAAACCATGGAAGAAAAAAGGGCTGGTTACTGATCTGGCACCTGTATTGGCAGAGTGGGTTAACCAGTTAAGCCCGGATATTTATTTGATTTCCGGTTCTTACGATATTGGCTGGCTGGCTTTGCCATTCATCGATCCTGGAATTGCCACTTTTGCCACGGCCCATTCAAATACAGATAATTATTATTACCCGGCAAAGCACTATAAAGATTTTATCACTATTGCAATAGGCGTTAGTGATGAAATATGTAAGAATTTCAATGAAGTAAGCAAAATTGACAAAGAAAAAATAGAATGGATCCCTTATGGTATTAAACCGTCAACTTCACTAGAGGAAAGAACTGATGTTGAACCACTACATATCATTTTTGCTGGTCGGTTGGAGGAGTATCTAAAAAGAATTTCTGATGTAAAGGAAATAATAAAAAAGCTTGCTGTCAGCGATATTAAGTATCATTTTCAGATTATAGGAGATGGGTCGGAATACCTGAATATTAAAAAGGATTTATCCGCTGAAATAGCAAAAGGTAATGTAGAAATGTTGGGCTGGGTTCCTGGTGATAAAGTTTTGGAGGCACTTAAAAACTCAGATGTCTTTATACTTACTTCATCTTCAGAAGGATTCTCCATATCACTTATTGAAGCGATGGCCAATGGCTGCTGCCCGGTAGTAACGGATATACCAAGTGGCAGTATTCAACTTATAGAAAGTAATAAAAATGGATTTTTAATTCCTGTTGGTGGTCTTGAAAAATTTGTTGAAAGACTTGTTTATTTATATGGGAATAAGACTGACTTACTCCGAATGCGAAAAGCAGCCTGGGAAGTTGGAAAGAAGTTTAGCGTTGAAAGGATGGTGGATGCATATATCAACTGTTTTAAAAAAGGAATAAGCATTGCAGGGAAGGATTCCCGTCAAATAAATAAAAAATTTCCAGTTATGCAATCGACCCGATCAAAGTATCCCCGGTGGCTAAGGAGGATAAAATATTATTTATTTAATGAAACCGGGTTTTCGCAATAAAACTGAAAAATTATTATTAAATATTAAACCTATCAAAATGAGAATATTAGTAACTGGCGGAGCCGGATTTATTGGAAGCAATCTTGTGCATCGACTGGTGAAAGACGGACATGAAGTAGTTGTATTAGATAATTTGGTGCGGGGGAATAAAATTGATCCTGCTATCTTTCGTAAAGTAATTTTTTTTAATAAAGACATCCGGGACCTGGAGGCAGTTCAGGAAGCATCAAAAGATTGTGATGTGATTTTTCACCTGGCAGCAATATTAGGTGTTGATATTGTAGCAGATAATCCGGTGGAAACAATGGATGTGGAAACCGTTGGAATGAGGAATGTGGCTATTGCTACATTAAATAATGGCATAAAAAAAATTCTCTACGCTTCTACCAGCGGTATTTATGGCCATTCAGCTATGGAAAAGTCAGTAGATGAAAAAATAATGGTAGACCCACGTACCAGTTATGCAATGGCAAAACGATATAATGAAATTTACCTTTCTGCATTAAATGACGAAAAAGGAATACAATCCGTAGCACTTCGGTTTTTTAATGTCTATGGATACAACCAGGATAACCGTATGGTAATTCCCCGCTTTTTTGAACAAGCATTGAAAGGTGAACCTATTACTGTTTTTAGTAAAGGCCTTCAAACAAGAGATTTTACGTATATCGATGACACGATTGAATCTTGTATTCGTCTTATGAATAAAGATCTAAATTTTGAAATATTCAATATTGCCAATGAAAATGAACTAAGTGTTATCGACCTTGCTAAACGCATCAAAGAAATTACTAATTCCTCCTCCGAAATTCTTTTTATAGAAGCACCGGATAAGCGGTACGATTACGAAGTGGAGAGAAGAGTGGGCAGTTCTAAGAAATTATTCGAGTATGTTCAATACAAACCATCTACTTCTCTGGAAGATGGGTTGAAATATATTTTTGAAAAAAATTACAAAAAATAATTTTATCCATGCAAACAATCATTGTTACAGGTTCAGCCGGTCTTATCGGCAGTGAAGCCAGTAAGTTCTTTCATCAAAAAGGTTTTCGGGTGGTCGGTATTGATAACGATATGCGATCCTATTTCTTTGGCGAAGCAGCCAGTACCCAGTGGAATCAAAAAAAACTGGAGAATGAATTTTCAGAATATAAACATTATTCGGTTGATATCCGGGATTACGATGCCATCGAAAAAGTATTTGCCGAATACAGTAAGTCTATTGCGGGTGTGATCCATACGGCTGCACAGCCTTCGCACGACTGGGCGGCCAAAGAGCCTTTTACTGATTTTGGAGTAAACGCCACTGGTACGTTGAATATGCTGGAAGCCACCCGGAAATATTGCCCGCAAGCCATCTTCATCTTTACCAGTACCAATAAGGTGTACGGTGACACACCGAATTATTTGCCCATGGTAGAAAAAGTTACCCGCTGGGAAATTGACTCCACTCATCCCTTTTATGAGTTTGGGATAGACGAATCGATGAGCATAGACAATTCGAAGCACAGTATTTTTGGTGCCAGCAAAGCCGCCGCCGATATCATGGTGCAGGAGTATGGTAAATACTTTGGTATGAACACAGCTATCTTTCGGGGTGGTTGCCTCACAGGTCCTGCACATAGCGGGGCAGAACTGCACGGGTTTTTGGCCTATTTAATTTTATGCGCTGTAAACAATAAGCCTTACCGGGTTTTTGGATATAAAGGAAAGCAGGTAAGGGATAATATACACAGTAAGGACCTGATCAATGCCTTCTGGGAATTTTTCCAGGCACCCCGTCAGGGCGAAGTGTACAACATCGGGGGATCCCGGTTTGCCAATATCTCCATGCTGGAAGCTATTACTATGATAGAAGAGATCAGCGGATACAAACTGGATTATACGATCCTCGATGAAGCGAGGAGCGGTGACCATATGTGGTACGTTAGTGATGTAAGGAAATTTCAGCAGCATTATCCCAACTGGAAGTTTGAGTATGATATGCGTACGACTATTGAGGAAATGGTGCGGGCTGCCCTCATTAAATAGGTGAAACAGCCCAAGTTTTGGAACGGAATGAGCAAATTTAAAAAAACACATGGATAAGCAATTTTTTATCAACGTCGCGGCTAAAATAAAATACCGAAGTTTTAGAAAACTATGGATAAGTTATTTTTTTAAGAAACATGGATTGAAATTGCAATACTTTGAGTCGTTCCGTCAGGACCGCTTTTTCATGTACAAGGTGGAGAATATCTATTTGCCAAGTGAACTTTTTGAATGGGCCATTAGTTTTGATATACTGCTGAAAAAGGCACGTGAAGAAAGCCTGTATTTTTATGAGCCGCAAAAAGGAGATACGATCATTGATATTGGCGCAGGTTTAGGCGAAGAAGCGCTAGTGTATGGAAATTTGACTGGAGACAAAGGCAAGGTTTTTTCTATAGAGGCCAATCCTGCAGTTTTTGAGATGCTGCAGAAAACGGTAGATTTGAACCGACACAACCAAACCAAAGTTTTTAATCTGGCGATTTTTAATAAGAATGGGAAAGTAGATATTGAAGATGATCGTTCATCCTACCAGACAAAACATATTAAAGAAATCAGCCCTGTTGAGAAAGGGATTCCGGCAGTTACAATGGATACTTTTATTACTTCTAATTTGATAGACAGGATAGACTTTTTGAAGTCGAATATCGAGGGGGCTGAAAGATTTATCATCGAGAGTATAAAACCAGAGCAAATCCAAAAGGTGCGGAATATTGCGATTGCCTGTCATGACTTTCGCTATGAAAAGGAAGGCAACGATTTTTTTAGGACCAAACAATTAGTTACAGATTTTCTCGCCCAGCATGGGTTTGAAATAAAATCAAGAAATACCGGCTTTGCTTACCTGGACGACTGGATATATGGAACAAATAAGAATTTTCATTCCACAACATCAAATAACCAGATCTGATACTAATTTATTTTTTATGACGAATGACCAGCTGCCCCTTGTTACGGTGATTACCCCAGCTTACAATCAGGGAATTTTTTTAAGAGAAACGATTGAAAGCGTCTTATCACAGGATTATCCGAATATCGAACTATTTGTGATCAATGATGGCTCCACCGATGAAACAGAAGCGATCCTCCGGGAATACACAGGCCGGATACGCTGGGAAACACAAAAAAATATGGGCCAGACCCCTACCATTAATAAGGGCTGGCAAATGACAAATGGCCAGATCATTACCTGGCTGAATTCAGATGATACTTTTTTACCCGGCGGTGTAAGAACCGGGGTAGAGTACCTGCTCAATCATCCGGATACCAGTGTTGTATTTGGAGAAACACTGTTGACCGAAGCAGACGGAACTCCTTTACCACCACCTAAAAAAGATTTTGGTTTTGACTATAACCGTTTTGTGGCAACCTGCACCAATACGGTTTGCCAGCCATCTTCTTTTTACTGGAGACATGTGATCGAAAAAGTGGGAGAACTGGATCCTAAATTCTATTACTTTATGGACTGGGATCTCTGGCTCCGTGCCGGGCTATATTTTAAGATCGTACACATACCCGATCTACTTTCTACTTATCGCCTGCATGCTGAATCAAAAACTGTTGCACAGGCCATCAAAGCAGCCCCGGAACTGGAGTATATGTATAATAAATATTTCTCCCGCACCGATCTCCCGGAAGATATTCTGAAACTGAAGAATGAAGCTATGATGAATATGTTTTTCATGAGTGGGGGTTATTATGCAAAGGGCGGTGATGCAAAGTTGGCCTCAAAAATGGCCAGTCTCGCCATGCAGCAATATCCCCGTGGAATTCTTTCTTACAGTAATCTTCACAAATACCTTTACTGTAAGTTAGGTACCTCCTCTGCTTATAAAAAGCTTAAAAGTGTTTTTGTAAAAGCGCCCAAACAATCAGCTTTATAGCCACATGAGCGAGCCTGTTTCCGTTTCTTTGGTCATTCCGCTTTTCAACGAAAGCCGGAGCATTGAAGAGCTTATAACCACTATTGAAGAGCTCACCCTTCCACCGAACGAAGTGATATTGGTGGATGGAGGTTCTACTGATAATACCGTTTCCTTACTGAAAAAAAGGGTGGGTCACAATAGCCGGTATAAAGTAATTGAAGCCGGAAGGGCCATGCCCGGTAAAGGGCGAAATATCGGTGCGGAACATTCCATTTGTGAATGGATCGCTTTTACAGATGCCGGTATCCGGTTGGATAAAAACTGGCTGCAGCAATTAACAGAGAAGGCGATGGCCGAACCCGATGCTGCCATTGTGTATGGAAACTATTCACCCCGTATCAGCAATTTATTTGAAAAAGCGGCAGCTATCGCTTATGTGCCACCGTTGAAACCCGATGCTATCCGGGGCATATTCATTGCTTCCTGTTTATTGAAAAAAGAAGTATGGACAAAAGTTGGCGGCTTCCCCGACTGGCGGGCAGCAGAGGATCTTATTTTCATGGAGAAAGCAGCGCAACTGGGTTATAAAATCGTAACAGCACCTGCTGCCATGATCACCTGGCAGCTTCGTCCTACACTTTGGACCACGTATAAACGATTTGATCTTTATTCGAAATACAATGTTTGGGCAGGCAGACAAGCTTACTGGCATTATGGCCTGGCCCGGCAATACGCTTTTATGCTGGTTCCCATTTTGCTGGCCATTTTTCACAGTGGGTACTGGCTCCTGCTTATTCCTTTGTGGCTGATGGCCCGTGTTGCAAAAAGGATACTGGCACACCGGTATGAATTTGGTGTGCAGCAACTGTTTAATCCGGCGGTATTTTTTATGGTCATGCTTATTACGCTGGTCATTGATACCGGTACTTTTTCCGGCTGGCTCAAAGCTATTTTTTCCAAACCGGCGACTAGCTTCCCGAAAGAATAGACTTTTAGTTAGCCAATTAAAAAACGCAAGGCCTCAATCATTTTGTCACTCCGATACTTCGTGCCTTTGCATGTCCAAAAGGAGCGGCACGACAATTGAGCATCGCATAGCGTATTAAAAAACGCAAAGCCTTAACCATTTTGTCACTCCGATACTTCGTGCCTCAGTACAGGGTGCCGAGGAGTCTTGCTTACGGAGCGTTTAATTGAGAAGTAAAGGTGCCCGTCATCTGGCCTTGTAATGAGATGCCTCGTACCTCGGCATGACCAAAAGGGGCGGCATGACCAAAAGGGGCGGCATGACCAAACGAGAGGCGGAGCACGACAAGAAGCGAGAGGCTGCACGACAACAAAAAGACACAAGATTTGATGGGTGTACTACCAATTAAGAAACGCAAAGCTCCAACCAATTTGTCACTCCGATACTTCGTGCCTCAGTACAGGGTGCCGAGGAGTCTCGCTTACGGAGCGTTGAACTCGGCAATCGTCGCGGGAGGGAGATGCCTCGTGCCTCGGCATAACAAAAAGCGAGAGATAGTGCGACAACTAAAAAATTCTTACAATAAAAATTAAGCACACCGCATGTGTGGAATAACAGGTTTTTTATCAGCTAAGTATAACAGGGATCACCTGCAGGCTATTACAGATAGTGTAAAACACCGCGGCCCTGATGCAGATGGCTATTATTTTGATACACCAGCCGGCTGCAATATTGGACTGGGACACCGTCGCCTCTCCATCATTGACCTGAGTACTGCAGGCAACCAGCCTATGTACAGTCATTGCGGCCGCTATGTGATGGTCTATAATGGAGAAGTGTATAATTATGAAGAGATCAGGGCTCAAAAATTTTCAACGCATCCCTGGCGTTCCAGTTCCGATTCAGAAGTGATACTCGAAGCTTTTGCCAAATATGGTAATGAATGTTTTTCCTGGTTGAATGGAATGTTCGCTGTTGCGATCTGGGATATTAAAGAGCATATCCTCACGGTGGCAAGAGACCATATCGGCATCAAACCGTTTTTCTATTATCATACTGCAGCAGGATTTATATTTGCCTCCGAATTAAAAGCCATCCGGAAAGCCGAGCCCTTACTTTCGGTTAACCGGGATATCATCCCTTCTTTTTTACATCTTGGTTATATCCTTCATCCGCATACGATCTATCAGGGCGTAAAAAAATTAGCCGCCGGCTCTTATGCTACCATCAGTATGCAAGCGGGTGCTATTATTTCCTATGCAGAACATTCTTTCTGGAAAATACAGGATAAGATTAGCCCCACAGTGTTGACAGATGAAGCGGCGGCCAAAAAAGAACTAAAGTCCCTGCTGGAAGATGCGGTAGAAAAACAACTGGTGAGCGATGTACCGATCGGCACCTTCTTAAGTGGTGGCACCGACAGCAGTATCATTACCGCCATTGCAACTAAAGTGGCAACTAAAAAAGTAAAGACATTCAGCATCGCCGTGACAGACGGAAAAATAAATGAAGCTCCTTTTGCGGCAGCTATTGCCAAACAATTGGGTACCGAGCATTATGAATTGCCGATATCGCAGCAGCAAATGCTGGAGATGATACCGGATTTTCTCCAGGTATATGATGAGCCATTCTGTGATTCTTCCGCTTTTCCTACAATGCTGGTCAGCAAACTGGCCCGTGAATATGTGACCGTGGCGCTGAGTGGTGATGGGGGAGATGAATTGTTTTGGGGTTATGGCAGCTATCTCTGGGCAAAGCGCCTGCAAAATCCGCTATTGAAGATCGGTGCACCCCTGCTCCATGCCGGCTCCACGCTGCTGAGCAGCCGGTATAAGCGGATCGGTAAATTATTTGCCGGTCATCCTTCCGCCCATTTTAAGAGTCATCTTTTTAGCCAGGACCATTATTTTTTTACAGAGAAGGAGATCAATGCTCTTTTAATAAATGGGCAAACTGATTTTGATGCATTCAACAATGATTATACAGGCCGTCAATTAGATATTGTTGAGCAAACCAGCTTTTGGGATATTGAAAACTACCTGAAAGATAATCTCCTCGTAAAAGTGGACCGGGCCAGTATGAAATATAGCCTGGAAACAAGGGTGCCTTTATTGGATTACCGGCTGGTAGAATTTGCCCTGAATCTTTCTCCGACTCTTAAGATCAATAAGCAGGGAGTAATGAAATACCTGCTGAAAGAAGTTTTGTATGAGTATGTACCACCTGCTTTACTCGACCGGCCCAAGTGGGGCTTTGGTGTGCCACTTGAAAAATGGTTACAGGGCGATTTGAAATGGCTGGTGGATAAATATTGTTCAAAGCCCGTCATTGAACAGGCAGGAATAGTAAAATATGAAATAGTAGAAGAACTGGTCCGGAAATTCAGGGCCGGAAAAGACAATTACCTGTACAACAGGATCTGGGCATTAACCGTATTACATTGGTTTTTATATGAGCAACAAGACTAGCGTTCTATATATTTCCTATGAAGGTATGACGGATCCCCTCGGTCAATCGCAGGTATTGTCTTATATGGAAAAACTTTCCCGGGTTTACGATATCAGCATCATCAGTTGTGATAAGAAGGACCGCTATGAAAAATCAGGGAACGAGATCCGTGAAAAATGTTTGAAAGCAGGTATCAGCTGGCACCCCTTATTCTATACCAAATCTCCACCTGTATTCTCTACTTTATATGATGTGTGGCGCATTAAGAAAAAAGCGGGACAACTGAACAAGGTCAAACAATTCAGGATCGTTCATTGCCGCAGTTATATCACAGCGATCGTAGGGTTGTGGATGAAGAAAAAATACGGCACCCGTTTTATTTTTGATATGCGGGGTTTCTGGATCGATGAAAAGATAGAAGCAGGATACTGGGACCAGCGAAAATTCTTATACCGTAGCGTCACCAACTATTTCCGGAAAAAAGAAGAACAGTTCTATGAACAGTCGGATGCCATTGTCACGCTTACCCATGCTTCGCAAAAAGCCATAGAGAAGATAAAGCCGGCGATAGCGTATAAAATTCATATTATACCTACCTGTGTCAACCTGGACGTATTCAAACCCTATGATATTGCCACCCGGAATGAAGTGAGGAAAAAACTGGAGATTCCTGTGGATGCATTTGTGTTATTATACAGCGGTGGATTTGGGGCTAATTATAATATTGCTTTTTTACTGGAAGTGTATAATAAAATAAAAGAACAGGAACCCGGAGCCTGTATCCTCATTCTGTCTAAAGACGGAGTTACGGGGCTGGAGCAGGAAAAAAATGCCGGAAAAATATTTTCTATTTCGTTGCCTTATTCGCAGGTTGGGGACTACCTGATGGCAGCTGACCTGGGTGTCATCAATTATATGAATCAGTTTTCCGTTGCAGGCCGCTCCCCCACCAAACTCGCCGAGTACTGGGCTTGTGGGTTACCGGCTGTTGCTCCTCCGGGAGTGGGTGATGTCGAGTATCTTTTTGCTCATTATCCTAAATCCGGGATAATTTACAACGAAGCAACATTTCCTTCCGAACTGGTAGCAACACTGCCGGTAAAAAAAGAAACACTCCGTTCCTATGCGGATGATTATTTCAACCTCGAAAAAGGAGTCAGGCTCTACACTATTATCTACGAAAATCTGACAAGGAATGAATAAACGAATTTTAGTTACGGGGGCAGCGGGTTTTATTGGCAGTCATCTTTGCGAAAAGTTGATAGAGCTTGGCTACCGGGTCTCGGGAATTGATAATTTTGATCCTTTTTATCCCCGGTCATACAAGGAGCGAAACATAGCAGCCATTATCAATCATCCATCCTTTGAATTTATTGAAGGAGACCTGGGCAACCCGGATGACCTGGATCAATTTAGCGAACTACCCGATGCGGTGATTCATCTGGCTGCCAAAGCCGGGGTGCAGCCCTCTTTAAATGCACCTTCAGATTATATCCACACCAATATTTTGCTGACCAATCATCTATTGGAGTGGATGAACCAGAAAGGAGTAAAAAAACTGGTATTCGCATCTTCTTCATCCGTGTACGGCAATACCGAACAAGTTCCCTTTGCAGAGGATCAGCCGGTTGATCAGCCGGTATCGCCCTATGCGTTTACAAAAAGGTCCTGCGAACTGATGAACTATACCTACCATGACCTGCATGGTTTTGATATCATTAATCTTCGTTTTTTTACCGTGTACGGAGAACGGCAACGACCCGACCTGGCCATTCATAAATTTGTCAGCAAAATAATTCGTAAAGAAGCCATTCATTTGTATGGGGATGGCAGTACCAGCCGCGATTACACCTACTGGAAGGATACTGTATCCGGAATTACTGCGGCCCTCCGGTATATTTTTGACAACAATACTATTTTTGAGATCATCAACCTGGGAAATAATAAACCGGTTAAACTGATCGAACTGGTGGAAGCGATCGCCGCATCTCTGGGGCTGACTCCTCAATTGGTTTTTACAGAAAAAATGCCCGGTGATGTAGATATTACTTATGCGGATATCAACAAGGCCGGCAGGATGTTGCAATATGCACCCGCCTGCACATTAGAAGAAGGGCTAAAAAATTTTGTTGTATGGTATAAACAGGAAAATAATCTGCTGCAGCATAACTGATACTAGCTATCATTAAAATCCACCAGTTCCCTTCATGAAGATTCTCATTCTTGCGCCTTATGCCCGTGGACAGGCACCTTCACAACGTTTTCGTTTTGAGCATTACCTGGAGAAAATGCAGGAGCGGGGTATTGCATACGATTATAAATCTTTCTTAAGTGCATCGGCCTGGAGTTTTTTTTTCAAGCCGGGTCATACTTTCCGAAAGGTCATGGCGCTTACAGCGGGTTTCCTGCGCCGTTGGTTATTGATGTTCCGGATCAGTCAATACCAATATGTATTTATCCATCGCGAAGCGGCACCCGTCGGCCCGCCGGTCTTTGAATGGATTATTGCCCGCTTGTACAGGAAAAAGATCATTTACGACTTTGATGATGCGATTTGGGTGCCCGCCGCTTCATCAGCCAATAAGATTGCACTGCATTTTAAATGGTTCTCTAAAATTGCAACCATTTGTAAATTGGCTACAACGGTCACAGCCGGCAATCAGTACCTGGCCGAATTTGCAGGCCGGTATTGTAAGAATGTACAGGTGATACCAACGGTGGTGGATACAGAAAAAGTACATGATCAGATACAGGATCATGCAGTCCCGTTTCCGGCGGTTGGATGGACGGGCACGCTGACGACTTTAAAATATCTTGATAGGGTACTGCCGGTTATACAACGACTGCAGGAAAAGATCAATTTTACTTTTATTGTAATTGCCAATAGCGATCCGCAACTCCCGCTGAAGAATTACCGTTTTATTCAATGGAGCGGCCCGACGGAAGTAAGTGATCTTCTCAGTATGCATATCGGCATTATGCCGCTGGAAGATGGGGAACTGGAAAAAGGGAAATGTGGGTTTAAGGCTATCCAATATATGTCATTGGGTATTCCGGCCCTCGTATCCCCGGTCGGCGTCAATACGGTTATTGTAGAAGAAGGGGTCAATGGATACGTTTGTACCACCGGGCAGGAATGGGAAGAGAAGATCAGTTTACTATTAAATGATAATAACCTGCGGACATCGCTGGGAAAATCCGCCCGGAAAAAAATTGTTGAACACTATTCGGTGAAAGCCACGGAAGAAAAATTTTTGGCGCTCTTTTCCGGTCATTGATAGCTTCCGTTTTTATAAAAGCCTAAAGTCATTTCTTTGAAAAGTAAAAAGCCGACTGCTGTTTTATTTTTAGTACCCTCTCCATTAGGGATCTCGCCGGGTCAGCGATTCCGGTTCGAGCATTATCTTCCTTTGCTGACGGAGCAGGGTATTACCTATAAGGTTAGCCCTTTTCTTTCACTCCGTGGCCGGAAGGTATTATATTCAAGAGGCCGGATTGCTGGCAAGATCGTTGCGATGGCTGGTGGCTTTAAAAGAAGACTGGCCGACCTGTTTACCCTGCGCCGCTATGAATATATTTATATACACCGCTGGGCAACCACGGCCGGCCCGCCAATATTTGAATGGATCATAGCCAAAGTATTCCGGAAGAAGATCATTTATGATTTTGATGATGCGATCTGGGTAAATGAATCTGCCTATAATAAAAAATTCCTGGCAGTAAAATTTTTAGGGAAAGTGGCAAAGATCTGTAAATGGGCCCATGTGGTAACGGTAGGGAATAATTTCTTAAAAGCTTTTGCAGTCCGCTACAGTAATAATGTGGTGCTGTTACCAACTGTTGTCAATACCGAAACGGTGCATGGAAAAATGCAGCAGCAGGAAGTACCGGTACCAGCAGTAGGCTGGACGGGTTCCTTCAGTACATTGATCTATCTTGACAGCCTGATACCTGTATTACAGCGATTACAGGAGAAGATCGATTTTACCTTTATTGTTATTGCTGATAAGGACCCGGTTTTGCCTTTAAAGAATTACCAGTTCGTTCCCTGGAATAAAACAACAGAGACGGAAGACCTTCTCCGGTTTCATGTGGGACTGATGCCACTGACGGATGATGATATTACAAGGGGTAAATGCGGATTCAAAGCCATACAATATATGGCATTGGGTATTCCGGCTCTGGTATCACCGGTAGGTGCTAATATAGAGATCGTAGATGACGGCGTGAATGGTTTTATCTGCCATACCCCGCAGGAATGGAAAGACAGAATTTTGCAGCTATTGTCGGAGCCGCAACTGAGAAAACAGCTGGGTGCTGCCGCCCGTTTAAAAATCGAGGATAAGTATTCAGTTAAAGCGACTTCAACTATTTTTTTATCACTTTTCCGGTAACCCGCAGTTACCGGCTATTATATATTGTATTGAGCAGAAGGATAGTTAAACCATGAATTTTTTCATTTTACTGGATATCGTCTTATTTCCTTTTTGTTTCCTGGTATGTTTTTTCATACTGAGGGCCAGGGCCAACCGCTGCAGTAGTGAACGGGTAAGATTGCTGTATTACCGGGCCTTTTACTTCAAAGTAATCTGTGTACTCGCCTTTACCCTCATAACTGCCTTTTATTTTAAGGGAGGAGATACTACCCTGTATTACTTTGGGATACAGGATATGCGGAATGCGATATCCGATGATCCCAATAATTTCTGGACCGCAATGACCAGCAGTAAGCTGACAGAAGAAAGCCCTTTATTCCCGTTCTTTTATTATGATAATAACCCGTATGACATCACTTATAACTACATGATCTCAACACATAATTTTACGGTACCCAAAGTGGGGCTGTTACCCTCTTATTTGTTTGGGAATAGTTACCTCTGCCTGAATATGTGTTTCGGTTTTTTTGCGCTGGGTGGGGCCATCCGTCTTTTTAAAGCCTTCTATTATTTCTATCCCCATTTGTACCGGGAACTGGCCGTGGCCTGTCTCTTTCTTCCCGGTGTTGCTTTCTGGAGTGCCAGCCTGCTGAAAGATCCGATAACCTTTGGTTGTATCGGCATTATCATTTACGCCCTGGTACAGATGATCTTTATAAAAAAAAATTATACGGCTTCTATTTTATGGATTATCTTCTGCGGGTACTTGCTTTTTACTATTAAGATCTATATCCTGCTGGTGCTGGCATTAAGTTTACTCGTATGGTTCTTTGCCGAGTTCAATAAACTAATAAAGGATCGTACACTCCGCTATATTTTTACCGTAATGACCTTTGCCGGCAGTGCCCTGGTAGGCTTCTTCCTGTTAAATTACCTCACTTCCCTGGAAGCGGCTCAGGAATATAAGCTGGATACCTTATTATCCAGTGCGGAAAGCCAGCGGGAAGGCTATGAATTTATTAATCAGAATATCCTCCAGAATGATTCTCATTTTAAGATTAACGCCTCCAACCCTGTTTCTCTGGTACTGGAAAGTATCGTGGCCACTTTTTTCCGTCCCTTTATCTGGGAGATCAATACCCCGATTGCCCTCTTGTCTGCTTTTGAATCCGCTGTTTTCCTGGCGGTAACTTTGTTTTTTATGTTCAAAAAAGGAGTAAAACAATTCTTCTCCGTTGCTTTTTCAGACGGGAGAATACTGATGTGTTTTGTCTTTGCTTTTGTTTTTGCCTTTGCCGTGGGGTCAGCCACGGCCAATTTCGGAGCCTTGTCCCGGTATAAGATACCCTGTACTCCGTTTTATATGTTACTATTGCTTTTATTGTACGATAAAGTAAAGCTGCCACTGCCACAGTGGTTCAATAAGATCATTAATTTCGCTGTCCCCAAAAAATAAATGTTACCACTATGTGCGGTATAGCAGGCTCAATCTATTACCTGTTGGATATTTCCAAATTGACCAGGGATCTTTATCACCGCGGTCCGGATGAGCAAACCACTTTTGAGGAAGGCCCGTTGCAATTGCATCACCACCGTCTTTCTATCCTGGATATTGCCGGGGGGCGGCAGCCGATGCACTATGAACACCTGACCATCATTTTTAACGGGGAGATATATAACCACCAGGATGTCCGGAAAAAGTACGGGTTGCAATGTATAACCAACTCGGACACAGAAACGATCCTTCAGGCTTATGCCCTGCAAGGACCTGACTGCCTAAATGATTTTGACGGTATGTTTGCCCTGGCCATTTATGACCGGCAAAAGAATGAATTATTCCTGGCCAGGGACCGGGCCGGAAAAAAACCGCTCTATTATTTCTCCGACGGGAAATCATTTGTATTCGCCAGCGAGTTAAATGCATTACGCCATCAGTTGCCACTGGAAGCAGATGAAAACAACCTGCGGCAATATGTGCATGCAGCTTATCTCTACCGTTCTTCCACTCCCTATAAAAATGTAAAAGAACTACCGGCAGGCAACTATGCCTATGTATCTCTAGAAACACCCGAAGTAAAACTGACCCAATGGTGGGACATCCATACGTTTTACCAACAACGCAGTACGGATAGTTTTGAAACAGCCCTGCAAACAACAGATAAAATATTACATGAAGCCATCCGCCGCCGGGTAGAATCCTCTGACCTGGAAGTGGGTTCTTTTTTAAGCGGTGGTATTGATAGCGGGCTTGTTACCGCCATCGCAAAAGAATATAATCCCTCCCTGCAGACCTTTACCATTTCCTTTGACGGGGAATACGATGAAGCCCCACTGGCTAAACTGGTAGCTGACCGCTATGGCACCAAACACCATGAAATAAAGATATCCTTTGACCACCTGTCCAATGATATTGAAAAAATATTGTCGAACTATGGAGAACCGATCTTTGACAGTTCTGTTATACCCAGTTACTATGTAAGCGAGGCCGCTAAAAAACATCTCACGGTCATACTAAACGGGGATGGCGGGGATGAGCTCTTCGGGGGGTACCGTCGCTATGTACCTTTTGCGAAATATGATTTTTTCCGCAAATCTTTTTTTGTAAAGAGCTCCACTAAATTGCTCCATAAGATCCTGCCGCTTTCTCATGATAAAAAAAGTAAGTATAATTATTTATACCGGCTTGTTGATTTTGCCCGGAAGAATGGTATCCATACTTATTTCTCATCCTGTCTTGATGTATTTGAAGGGTATGAAAAATACCTGAACGGTACGGATGCGGTACTATCCGATATCCAGCAGGATTTTGACAGGATCAACCGTTCCAAACTATCCGGTCTTCAAAAAATACTGAACCTCGATTTTAACCATATCCTTGGTTCAAATCTTTTGGTAAAAATGGATATTGCCACCATGGCCCATTCGCTGGAAGGAAGAAGTCCTTTATTATGTAAGGAACTCCTTGAGTATGTGCCATCCTTACCCGACAGTTATAAAATCAAAGGCAGCCAGACCAAGTTTATCCTCCGCAAACTGGCAGAAAAATATCTTCCGGAAGAATTGATCAATCAACCCAAAAGAGGATTTGAGATCCCGCTGAAAAAATGGATCGATAATGAACTAAAAGATATGATCGCCTCTTATATTTTAGTCCCTGATGCTTATTGTAAAAATTTTGTTCAACCCGGCTTTATTGAAAATCTCTGGAACCGGAAAATAAAAACAGGGGATGAGAAAAGAGCAAAAATGCTCTGGACCCTGTTTGCATTGGAAGTGTGGTATAAAAAATGTTATCAAGCCTCCTAAATTCCCCGCCGCGGCGGAGGACTTTAAGTCGTTTAAAAACGTAAAGCCTCAACCATTTTGTCACTCCGAGTTTCGAGCAGTCTCCGTTACGGAGCGTTTAACTCGGCAATCGTCGCGGGAGGGAGATGCCTCGTGCCTCGGCATGACCAAAAGGAGCGGCATGACAATTGAGCATCATATAGCGTATTAAAAAACGCAAAGCCTCAACCATTTTGTCACTCCGAGTTTCGAGGAGTCTCCGATACGGAGCGTTTAACTCGGCAATCGTCGCGGGGAGGGGATGCC
>Ga0163144_10001345_pt1 | contig 57904 bp, 54 predicted proteins | sample OliLak19BULKMAT1_FD_123175 | JGI IMG/M metagenome (GOLD analysis project Ga0163144, IMG submission 123175) | Freshwater microbial mat bacterial communities from Lake Vanda, McMurdo Dry Valleys, Antarctica - Oligotrophic Lake LV.19.BULKMAT1 | ecosystem: Environmental > Aquatic > Freshwater >...
CCCTTCTGCGCCCAGGCCACCGATGCGAAGGTCCGTTGCTCGCCCATCACCCCACCCCCTCACGCGTCGATCAGAATTTCTCTTACCGCATTCGATCGACTTGTGCAGAGCTTCCCTAGCGACCATGGAATCGCATTGCCCGCTCTGTACCGAGCCGCTCGCCGACCTCGTGATCACCGGCGTCGACGACGCCGATCTCTGCGGCACCTGCCAGTCCCTGCCGCCCGACGAGCGCAAAGTGCTCCGCGATCAAGCGACGGCCCGCATCAGACGCGAAGAGTCGTGAGGAGTTAGCGCGCGCGCCGTCGGCGCACTTGTCGACGCGCCTCCGTCCACCTACACTCCGCCGCCCGAATCGCCGTCGATGGTGGTGAGGTTGGAGGAGGGTGGGCACTCGTGCAGGCGATTCGACTACGGGCGTGGCAGCAGGAAGCGCTCACGAGCTTGGCGGCGCGACGACGCGCGAGCTTTCTCGCGGTCGCGACGCCCGGGGCGGGGAAAACGACCTTCGCGCTCGCGGCGATGCGCCGTGCGCTCGTGGCGCACGACGTGCGGCGCGTGGTCGTGGTCGTCCCGACCCAGCACCTGAAGCTCCAGTGGGCGGAAGCGGCCGAGCGCTTCGACATCCACCTCGATCCGGACTGGTCGGCGGGCGACGGCGTGTTGCCGTCGGACGTGCACGGGATCGTGACGACCTATCAGCAGGTCGCGTCCGATCCGGAGGCGCTGCGGCGCGTGGCCGGCGGCGCGTTCGCGGTGCTCGACGAGATCCACCACGCCGCCGACGCGCGCGCGTGGGGTGACGCCGTGAAGCGCGCGTTCGCGCCGGCGTGGCTCCGGCTCTGCATGTCGGGCACGCCCTTTCGCTCCGATCAGAGCGCGATCCCGTTCGTGCACTACGAGGGCGAGGAAGCCGTCGCCGACTACGAGTACGGCTACGGCGAGGCGCTACGCGACGCGAGCGTCGTGCTGCCGGTGTACTTCCCGCGCATCAACGGCCGCATGGAGTGGTCGGGGCCGAGCGGCGAAACCTATGAAGCGAGCTTCTCCGACCAGCTCGGACGCCCGCTCGCGAGTCAGCGCCTGCGGACGGCGCTCGATCTCGAAGGCCTCTGGCTCCCCGCGGTGCTGACGAAGGCGCATCGCCAGCTCGAGCACCTGCGGCTCCGCGATCCGCGCGCGGGTGGCATGGTGATCGCGATGGATCAGGATCACGCCCGCGGCATCGAGCGGATTTTTTCCACCCGGCTGCGGGTGCGGGCGACGGTGGCCGTTTCCGACGACGCCACGGCGTCGCGCAAGATCGCCGAGTTCACCGGCGGCGACACGCCCTGGATCATCGCCGTCCGCATGGTGTCGGAAGGAGTCGACATTCCGCGGCTCCGCGTCGGCGTCTACGCCACCAACACGGTGACCGATCTCTTCTTCCGTCAGGCCGTCGGCCGGCTCGTGCGCGTGCGCGATGCGCGCGAACGCCAGCTCGCCTACATGTTCATTCCCGACGACATGCGCCTGCGCTTCTTCGCGGCTGGCATCTCCGAGCAGCGCCGCCACAGCCTGAAGAAGCCCGAGACCGACGCGGACGCCGGCGGCCTCGGCCCGATCGTCCCCGAAGATCCCCTCGTCAAGGATGCCGAGGAACAAATGTCGCTCTTTTCCGCGATCTCGGCGATCCCGCTCGACGAGCATGGCCAGCCGCTCCAGTCGTCACCGATCGAGGAAGCGATTCCCGGCATGGTCGACGAGGATGAGTCCCAGGGCCGCCCGGTGCTGGTGCTCACCGGCTCGGAGAAAGAGGTGGCGCTCCCCACGCCGGAGGCCGAGCCGCTCGCCGCCCGGGAGCCGTCGAAGCGGAGCCGCCGCAGCGAGCTGCGCGAGCTCAACAGCGCGCGCGTGCGCCGCCTCGTGCATCGCACGAAGAAAGATCATGCCGACGTGAACGCGGAGCTGAATCGCGTCGTCGGCATCCGGCGCATCACCGAGGCGACGGTGGCGCAGCTCGAAAAGCGGCTCGCGGCGGCCGATCGCTGGTTGCAGAAGCTCCCGTAGCGAGTCGGGCCGCCGGTCCAGCGCCGGGGGCGTGGTCTACTCGGGCGTGCTCGGCTGGCCGACGAGGCGCATCGTCGCGTGCGCCCTGACTGGCGCGGATCAGCGCGGGAGCTGCTCGGCCTTCGCGGCGAGGATGAAGTCGCTCTCGGTGAGCCCGTCGATCTTGTGCGTCCAGATCGTGATCGTCACTTTGCCCCAGGCGAGGAGGATGTCGGGGTGATGCCCTTCCGCTTCCGCGAGCGCGCCGACGCGATTGGTGAAGGCGAGGGCGGTCTTGAAGTCGGGGAAGGTGAATGTTTTCTCGAGGCGGTGGCCGTCGACAACGCGCCATTCGTGTCCGAGTTGCCGGGTCAGATCGGCGAGCTCTTGGCCGGCGAGCGGCGGGACGCCGCCGCGGCACGGCACGCATTCTTTCGCGGTGAGATCGCAGATGTCGTCGCTCATGGCTGATCGCTCCTCGCCGACACCATGACGCGCGAGCACGACCGCAGCAACTACTTCGACCCCTTGCATCTCCCCCTGGAAAGAGATTTCACGAACGGGCATGGCCGAGCGACCCGAGGCACCGAAGTGGTTCACCGATGCGCTCGCCGTGCCGCGCGTCGAGCGCTTCGTCGAGGTCGAAGGCTGCCGCATTCGTTACTTGAGCTGGGGCGATCCGACGAAGCCCGGCATCGTGCTGGTTCACGGTGGCGCGGCGCACGCCGAATGGTGGAGCTTCCTGGCCCCGCAGCTCGCGACGCAGTATCACGTCGTTGCGCCCGAGCTCTCCGGTCACGGCGACAGCGGCCGACGCGAGGAGTACCCGCGCGAGGTCTGGGCGCGTGAGGTCATGGCGGTCGCGACCGACGCCGCCATCGTCGGCGCGCCGGTCCTGGTCGGCCACAGTCTCGGCGGCTTCGTCAGCATCGTCGCCGCGTCGCAGTACGGCGACCGTCTCGCCGGCGCGATCATCGTCGACTCGCCGGTGCGCAAGCCCGATCCCGAGAGCGAAGAGGGCGCGCGCGGCCGCGCCTTCCGGAATCCCAAGACCTATGACGACATCGAAACGGCGATTCAACATTTCCATCTGATTCCGCCGCAGCCGTGCACCAACGCGTACATCGTCGATCACGTCGCCCGTCATTCGCTGAAGAAAGTCGACGCGGGCTGGACATGGAAGTTCGACCCGCGCGTGTTCTTGAAGGCCTCGCTCGTCCCGATGAGCGACTACCTGGCGCACGTCCGCTGCCGCGTCTGCGTCTTCCGCGGCGAGCTCAGCTATCTGGTGCCGCCGGAGATTGCCGACTACATGTACGAGCTCCTCGATCGCAATGCGCCGATCGTCGAGATTCCCCAGTCGTACCACCACCTCATCCTCGACCAGCCGCTCGCGTTCATCGCCGCGCTCCGCGCGATCCTCGCCGACTGGGAACACAGCATTCCGCGCCGTCTGCCCGCCTGACCGCGCGCAAATCAAGGAGACTCCCATGTCGCACGACGTCACCCTCATCACCGGCGCCTCGAGTGGAATCGGCGAAGCGCTGGCTCGACGTCTCGCGCGCGAGCGCCGTTCCGTCGCGCTCGTCGCACGCCGCACCGATCGTCTCGAGCGCCTCGCCGGCGAGCTGCGCGCCGCGCACGGCACCGACGTCCAGGTCATCACGGCCGACCTCACGACGCCGGGGGCGGGCGAAGCCCTGCAGGCCGAGGTCGATCGGCGCGGCATCGTCGTCGATTGGCTCGTCAACAACGCGGGCTTCGGTACCCACGGCCGCTTCTGGGAGCTCCCGGTTGCCAAGGAGGTCGAGGAGATCCAGCTCAACGTCTCGGCGCTGGTCGAGCTGACAGGACGCTTCCTGCCGGCGATGATCGAGCGCCGCCGCGGCGCCGTCATGAACATCGCGTCGGTCGGCGGCTTCGGACCGGGCCCGTTCATGGCGACCTACTGCGCCACGAAGGCCTTCGTGCTGAGCTTCTCCGAGTCGCTCGCGGCCGAGGTGCGCGGCACCGGGGTGCACGTGCTCTGCGTCTGCCCCGGCTTCACCCGCACCGAGTTCCAGGAGAAGGTCGACACCGTCGACACCAGCAGCATCCCGGCCTTCGCGTGGATGACGGCCGATCAGGTCGCCGAGCAGGCGATCGCCGCCGTCGGCCAGCGCTCGGTGCTGGTGAACGGCATGATGAACGCGCTGGCGGCGGGGCTGTATCGTCATCTGCCGGCGAGCGTCACGACGCGATTGGTCGGCAACCTGATGAAGCCAAAGGACGTGTAAGCGCCGCCATGCCAGGGTTTCTCGTCCGCTTGTTGATCGCCGCACTCGGCCTCTGGCTCGCGCAGGCGCTCGTGGCCGGGGTCGAGATCCACGGCACGGGGACGCTCCTCGTCGCCGCGCTCCTGCTCGGGATCGTGAACGCGTTCGTCCGCCCGTTGCTCGTGTTGCTGACGTTCCCGATCACCGTCGTCACGCTCGGGTTTTTCCTCTGGGTGATCAACGCGGCGATGCTCGGGCTCGTCGCCAGGCTGCTCGACGGCTTCACGCTGCACGGGTTCGGTTCGGCGCTGCTCGGCGCGCTCGTGGTGTCCATCACGAGCTGGATCGCGTCGTGGTACGTCGGCGCCTCGGGAGGCTTCGAGGTCATGATCGTCCGCCGGTGATCGGCGCGGGCGCGAACCTCCGCTGGTGGGCGCTCTTCGCGTCGACCCGTCGCGTCCGATCCCCCGCCGTTGTGCTCGTGCTCCGCTCCGCGCTGGTGTAGAGAGCGCGGCGTCGCGAAGGGGGTGGCGGATGGAAGACCTGACCAAGCTGCTCGATCAGATCGCCGGGTACGTGTGGGGACCGCCGATGCTGATCCTGCTCGTCGGCACGCACGTCTATCTGACGTTCCGGCTGCGCTTCATCCAGCGCTACATGGGGCGCGCGATCCGGATCTCGCTGCAGCGCGAGTCGGAAGGCGAGGGCGACGTGTCGCAATTCGGCGCGCTCACGACGGCGCTCGCGGCGACGATCGGTACCGGCAACATCGTCGGCGTCGCGACGGCGGTCGCCGCGGGCGGACCCGGCGCGGTCTTGTGGATGTGGCTGACGGGCGTCTTCGGGATCGCGACCAAGTACGCCGAGGCCCTGCTCTCGGTGAAGTACCGCGTCACCGCCGCCAACGGCACGATGGCGGGCGGCCCGATGTACGTGCTCGAACGCGGCCTCAAGAGCCGGTCCCTCGGCATGCTCTTCGCGGCGCTCACGGCCGTGAGCGCGTTCGGCATCGGCAACACCGTCCAGGCCAACTCGATCGCGACGCTCGTGCACGACACCTTCGGCATCTCGCCGTGGATCTCGGGTGGCATCCTGACCGCGCTCACTGCCCTGGTGATCCTCGGCGGCATCCAGTCGATCGCGGCCGTCTGCGAAAAGCTCGTGCCCTTCATGGCGATCTTCTACGTCCTCGGCTGCCTCATCATTCTCGCGCTGAACGCGGCCGAGATCCCCGCCACCATCGAGCTGATCGTGACGTCGGCGTTCACGGGGCAGGCGGCGGTCGGCGGCTTCCTCGGCGCCGGCGTGCGCGAAGCGATGCGCTACGGCGTGGCGCGCGGGCTCTTCTCGAACGAGTCGGGGCTCGGCAGCGCGCCGATCGTCGCCGCGGCGGCGCAGACCAAGAACCCCGTCCGCCAGGCGCTGGTGTCGTCGACCGGGACGTTCTGGGACACGGTCGTCGTCTGTCTCATGACCGGGCTCGTGGTCGTGCAGTCGGGGGAGTGGAAGGAGGGTGTCGGCGGCGCGCTCCTCACCGCGAAGGCGTTCGCCGATCTGCCGGTCATCGGGCCGATCGTGCTCACGGTTGGCCTCGTCACGTTCGTCTTCTCGACGATCCTCGGCTGGAGCTACTACGGTGAGAAGGCCTGCGAGTATCTCTTCGGAACCCGCTCGATCGTCGGGTACCGCGTGCTGTGGGTGATCGCGGTGATGGTGGGCTCGGTTGCGCCGCTCCCGATCGTGTGGTCGGCAGCCGACATCACAAATGCCCTCATGGCGATTCCGAATCTGATTTCGCTCTTGTTGCTGACGCACGTCATCGTCGAAGAAACGCGGCTGCACCTCTGGAGCGAGGACGGTTCCGAGGGATAAGGTGTCCCGTTCCGATTCTCTCAGGAGGTGTAGCGATGAGTGACGCAGCGTACGTGGTGCAGAAGGTCGAGTGGTACCAGCTCCGGTCGCCGGACGGCTCGGCGTTTTTCGTGATGGTGTCGACGCTGCCGAACGGGTTCGTGACGGCGGTGCCGTGCGACCTCACAATGGTGCGCGCCGAGCATCATCTCATGGCGCTCGCGCCGAACGCGGACGACGCGCTGGCGCAGCTGCAGACGACATTGGCTGGCAAGACGAAGGACGAGCTCTTTCAACAGGGCTGATCCCGGCGTAAGCGGGGCCGAGGTCCATGGCCCATCCCCGCACCATCCTGCACGCCGACCTCGACGCGTTCTATGCGTCCGTCGAGCAGCGTGACCGCCCCGAGCTGCGCGGCAAGCCCGTCGTCGTCGGCGGCGCGTCGGGGCGGGGCGTCGTCACGGCGGCGAGCTACGAGGCGCGTGTCTTCGGCATCCACTCCGCGATGCCGGGCTTCGAGGCGCGGCGGCGTTGTCCGCACGCCGTCTTCATCCCCGGCGACATGGCGAAGTATCGGCGCGAGAGTCAACGCGTGTTCGCGATCTTTCGCCGGTACTCGCCGCTGGTCGAGGGCATCTCGCTCGACGAGGCGTTCATCGATCTGACCGGCACCGGCCGGCTCCTCGGCGACGCGGTGGCCGTCGGTGAGCGGCTGCGCGCCGACGTGCGGGCGGAGACGGGACTCGCGCTCTCGGTCGGGATCGCGCCGGTGAAGATGGTCGCGAAGATCGCGACCGATCTCGCCAAGCCCGACGGGCTCCGCATGGTCGCGGCCGGCGAGGTGCGGTCGTTCCTGGCGCCGCTGCCGGTCGGCCGGATTTGGGGCGTCGGCCGGGTCGGCCTGCAGCGGATGGAGGCGCTCGGGATCGCGACCATCGGCGATCTCGCCGCGACGTCCGACGAGCACCTGCGCGCGACGCTCGGCGCGTTCGGCGTCGGCCTCGCCCGCCTCGCGCGCGGCGAGGACGAGCGCGACGTCGAGCCCTATCGCGAGGCGAAATCCTACGGCGAGGAGAACACGTTCGCGCGCGACGTCGCGACCCGCGCGGCGCTCACCGGACCGATTCGGGCCCACGCCGACGCCGTCGCGCGCCGCCTCCGGCACGATCACGTCGCGGGCCACGGCGTCACGGTGAAGCTCAAGCTTGCCCGCCCGCTCGGGGGCGGCCGCTACCCGCTCGTGACGCGGTCGATGGCGCTGAAGCGGCCGACCGACGACGGCGACGCGATCGCCCGTGCCGCGCTCACGCTGCTCGAGCGCGTCGATCCGTGGGAGCCGATTCGTTTGGTCGGGGTCTCGGTCACGCGGCTCGTCGCGAGCGACGAGCCGCAGCTGGCCCTCACGCTCGCCGGCCCGACCGAGGCGCGCCGCTCGCGCTTGAACGCCGCCGTCGATGCGATCCACGCCCGTTTCGGTGACGACGTCCTGAAGCGCGGCACCGCGGACGTGCGGCGCGCCGGACTCTCGGTTGGCATCAAGCGCGGCGAACGGGAATGAGCGGAGGCGGGCTCGCCGGTCGAGAGTGCGCCGACTTGTGACGAGCGTCGTAGAGCGGTCGCCTTCCCGAGCAGTTTTCATCGCGATCGCCATGACGGTTCGCAGGTTTTGGGCTCTGCGAGTTTGGAATGGGCCTTGCTGATTCCAGGGCATCCATGTCGACGTCCGAGGTCCGTCACGCGATTGCCTCCCTTCCCGCGGGGGCGAGCGCCATCACCGAGTCGCACGCCGCTGCGGCCGGGGCCGCGCTCTCGCTCCGGCTCGGGCTTGGCTACGTCTTCCTGACCTTCGGGGTCGAGAAGATCGTCGACTGGCACGGGTGGTCGGTCCTCTTCCCGCCGGCCCTCAGTGCTCTCGTGACGGCCTGGAGCGGGCTCGCGTTCGGCTCGTTTCTGCGCCTGCTCGGGTACGTCGAGGTCGTGCTGGGTTTGCACCTCGTGCTCGGCCTGTTCACACGCGCCGCTGCCACGGGATGCGCGCTGCTTCTGGTCGGTGCGGTCGCGATGATGGGACGGACGGGAATCGGCGTCCGTGATTGCGGATTGCTGGCGATGGCGGTCGCGGTCGTGCTCGGCGGTGCTGGCGCGTGGTCGTGCGATGGGCGCCGAAGGATCCAATCGTGAGTCGCCCCGTCTACGCCTTGTGGGCCGCCTCGCTTCTGCTCGGAGCGGTCGCGGTCTGGAAATTCCAGCCGAGCGAGCCGAACCAGGCCGTCGCGACGACCGGGGCCACCGCGGGTGTGACGACGCCGGACGTCGAGGGCGACGGCGTTGCCGACTACGCACGCGATGAGCCGATCCAACCGCTGCCGCGTGTGCGCGACGTCGACCAGCGCCAGGCTCGGCTCGGGCGGCGACTCTTCCACGATCCACGCCTGTCGCGCGGCGGCGCGATCTCGTGCGCGACCTGTCACGACCTGACGAAAGGCGGCGCGGACGGGATGGTGCGCTCGCGCGGTCACGACGGAGCGGAGGGAACGGTCAACACGCCGACGGTCTTCAACAGCCGGTTCAATTTCAAGCAATTCTGGGACGGCCGCGCCGAGACGCTCGAAGAGCAAGTCGACGGACCGATCACCAACGTGGTCGAGATGGCGGCCGATTGGCCGACGATCGTCGCCACCCTGGGAAGCGATCCGAGCTACGACGCCGCGTTTCGCGACGCGTACGCCGACGGCGTGACGCCCGCCAACGTGCGGAAGGCGATCGCGAGCTTCGAGAGCTCGCTGACGACGCCCGACTCGCGCTTCGACCGCTATCTGCGCGGCGACCGCACCGCCATCACCGACGAGGAGAAGCGCGGCTACGAGCTCTTCAAGGATCTCGGCTGCACGACCTGCCATCAGGGCGTCAACGTCGGCGGCAACATGTTCCAGACCATGGGCCGCATGGGCGATTATTTCGCCGACCGCGGTCACCTCACCGACGCCGATCTCGGGCGCTACAACGTCACCAAGCAGGCGCGCGATCGCTTCAAGTTCAAGGTGCCGAGCCTGCGGAACGTCACGCTCACGGCGCCCTACCTGCACGACGGTCAGGCGAAGACGCTCGAACGAGCCGTTGCGATCATGGCGCGCTATCAGCTCGGCCACGACCTCGCGCCCGCGGAGTCGCATCTGCTGGTCGCCTTTCTGGCGACGCTGACGGGCGAGTATCGAGACGGTTCGTGACGCTCGGCGGTCGCGCGCGCGTCGTTCTCGGCGGCCTGCTCGGTCTCACGGGCCTCACCCTCCTGGTGCTCAAGTCGGGGGCGCTCGAGGTGGGACGGATCGAGGTGATCGAAACCAACCTCCGCGAGCTCAAGCGCATCGACGTGACGGTCAACGAGACCGTCTTCAAGCTGCGATTCGGTCTATTGCGATCCTACGATCGCCAGACGGAGCTGGTCCGCGAGATGCGGTCCCGGCTGGCGGAGCTCGGCGGCGTCGGCTCGGGCGCGGCGGCGATCGAAGGTCGGATCACCGCGGCGCGCGCCGCGCTCGCGGAGACGCTCGCCCGCAAGGCCACGATCGCCGTCGACGAGTTTCCGCCGGAGAACTCGGCACTGCGAAACGCGATCCAATACTTTCCGGGGGCGGCGCGTCGGCTCGTGCACGACGAAGAGCGCCTCGCGATACCTCCCGCCGTCGCGACGGCGCTCGCCGACCTGACGCAGGCGATTCTCGCCTCGCTCGCGAATCCCGCGCCCGATGTCGCTGTGGCGGCCGAGGAGCAGTTGGGGCACCTCCAGCGCACGATCGGCTCGACGGAAACCGGCTGGGCGGGACAGGTCGGCCGGCTGCTCGGCCACGCCCGCATGATCCTCGACGAGCGCGCCAAGGTCGATGCGCTCGTCACCGAGCTCGTGGCGCTGCCCACGCAGGCGCAGATCAGCGATCTCGGAAAGGCCTATGCGGAGGCCTACGCCGTGTTGCATACGCGGGCGGCGGGCTATCGCTTCCTGCTCTATGGGCTCAGTGTTCTGCTGCTCGTCGCCGTGACGGTCGCGACCGTCCGCATGTTCGCAACCGCGCGGCTCCTCGACGCTGCGAACCAAAAGACCGAGAACGTCATCCGGTCGCTGATCGACGCGCTCATCCTCTGCGACGGTGACGGCACGATCCGGTCGGTCAATCCGGCCACGTGCCTGCTCTTCGGCGTTCGCGAGGACACGCTCGTTGGTCGTCCGATCGCCGATCTCGTCGTGCCCGCCGACCGTCGGACCCTGATGGACGCGGTTGCGAGCGTCCGAGCGAGCGGCGCCGACGGCCATGCGGTCCGCGATTGCCAGGTGCGGGCGGCCACGAGCTCGGAAGCGGACGTCCCCGTGTCGTTTTCCGCGTCGGTGCTCGCGGGCAGCGCGGGTCGCGACGTGACCGTGGTGGCCGTCGTCCGCGATCTGCGCGAGCGCATGCGGCTGGTCGAGCAGGAGAAGCTCCTGCTCGAAAACGAGGTCGCGGCGCAGCGGGGGCGCGCCCGAGCGGCTGAGCTGATCGAGGCGAAGGAGATCGCCGACGCGGCCAATCAGGCCAAGAGCGGGTTCCTCGCGCAGATGAGCCACGAGATCCGCACGCCCATGAACGGCGTCCTCGGGATGACCGGCATTCTCCTCGACACCGAGCTCGACGCCGAGCAGCGCGACTACGCCGAGACCATCCAGCGCTCGGCGACGGCGTTGCTCGGCATCCTGAACGACATCCTCGACTACTCGAAGATCGAAGCCGGCATGCTCGCGCTCGATCCGCAGCCGTTCGACGTGCGCGCCGCCGTCGACGAAGCGGCCGAGCTCCTGGCGGCAAAGGCCGACGAGCGCCGCCTCGAGCTCGTCGTCCGCTATGCACCCGAGCTGCCGCGGATGGCGATTGGCGACAGTCTCCGCATCCGGCAAATTCTCTTGAACCTGGTCGGCAACGCGCTCAAGTTCACCGAGCGCGGCCACGTGCTGATCGACGTCGGCGGTACGCCCGCGGGCGGCGACGGCTGGACGCTTCACTGCGCCGTCGAGGACACCGGCATCGGCATTCCCGCCGACAAGGTCGAGCTCGTGTTCGAGCGCTTCACGCAGGCCGACGGCTCGACGGCGCGGCGCTATGGCGGAACCGGGCTCGGCCTCGCCATCTGCAAGCAACTGACGTCCTTGATGGGCGGTGACGTGACGCTGACGAGCACGGTCGGCGTCGGCTCGCGCTTCGCGTTCACGGTGCCCCTCCGAGTGACAACGACGGAGGCCGCTGTGCCGATCGAGCTGAACGGTGCGCGCGTGCTGCTCGCGACGGGCGCGCCGCTCGCCCGCCGCGTGCTCGCCGAGTCGCTGACGGTGAGCGGGGCGTGCGTCGACGTGGCGCGCGACGCGACCGCGCTGCGGGGTCTGCTCGTCGCGGCGCGCGGCGCCGGCGAGGCATACCGCGCGCTCGTGCTCGATGCCGCGCTCGCGGCCGAGGGCGACGAAGCGCTGGTGCGGAGCCTCCGTACCGGTGCCCTCCCGCCGACCACGGCGCTCGTGCTCATACGGAAGATCGGGGCGGTGCCGCGCGCGCCGTGGATGGACGAGCTCGGCGTCGCGGCGTGCGTCACGACCCCCGTCCGGACGACGCGTCTGCTGGCAGCGCTTGCGCTGACGCACCGACCTCTGCCGCCGACGACGGTGCCCGTCCCGGCGACGGCGGCCGTCGCACCGGTCCCGGTCGTGCCCGCGCGCATCCTGCTCGCGGAGGACAATCCGGTGAACCAGCGCGTCGTCGTCACCCTGCTCACCAAGATGGGGTGCCAGGTCGATGTCGCGGAGAACGGCCGCGAGGCTCTCGCGCTGCTCGACCAGCATGCGTACCAGCTCGTGCTGAGGGATTGTCACATGCCGGAGATGGACGGCTACGAAGCGACGGTCGAGATCCGCCGCCGTCATGCCGACCTGCGGCTGCCGATCGTAGCGCTGACGGCGAGCGCGATGCCGGAAGACCGCGAGCGCTGTCTCGCGGCCGGCATGGACGACTATCTCGCGAAGCCGTTCACGATCGCCGACCTACGGTCGATGTTGGCGCGTTGGAGCAGCGGCGACGCGCCCGAGCCGCGCGCCGCCGTCGGGTAGGACGGGCGGGCGCGGGTCTGACCGGTCATTCCGCGGCGAGCTGGTCGTCGCGCTTGTCGTGCGGCGTGCCGGCGTGCGCCGCGTCGCGGGTCACGTCGATCGGAATGCCGAGCGCTTGCTTCACGGCGAGCGCGACATGGTCGGCATCGACGCGATCCTGCAGGTTGGCTTTCGCGACGATGCTTTGGGCGTGGGCCTGGAAGTCGGGGAAGACCGCGTACACGTCCTGGTGCACCTCGATGAAGATGCGGCCTTTGCGCTCGCCGATCTTCACCGGCTGGTAGATGAACTCGCCCGGGTAGCCGCGGTCGACGATCCCGTACACGAGCTCGATGTCCTCGGGGTACAGGCGCACGCAGCCGTGCGTGGTCAGACGGCCGACCGACCACGCGTCGTTGGTGCCGTGGATCGCGTAGAGGTCGAAGTCGAGACGGATGCGGTAGTCGCCGAGCGGGTTGTCGGGACCCGGCGGGACGACGCGCTTCCGGGGCTCTTCCATCTTGGCGTAGATCGAGTCGGGCACGACCCACGTGGGATGCTCGTCTTTCGATTTCACTCGGAACTGCTGGACGGGGCTCTGTGCGTACTCGGCACCGATGCCGACCGGCCACGTCATGATGGGCTCGCGCTCGCCGAGCGTGGTGTCGGGCGGGAAGAGATAGACGCGGAACTCGGGAATGTTGATGACGAGGCCCTGATAGCGGGTCGGGCGCGGCAGGATGCGGCGGGTCGGCAGCGTGAGCTCGACGCCGGCCTTCGGCTCCCATTCGTCGACCCGCGGGTTCGCGTCGCGCAGCTCGCGAAAACCGAGACCGCCCGCGCGCGCGATGTCGAGCAGATTGTCGCCGGCCTGCACGCGGTAGCGGCCGAGCCTCCCGACGACGCCCGGCACCTCGTTCTCGCGCGGGACGTACGCGGTGAACGCGGACTCCTTCACCATCTTGTCGACCGCCGGCGGCAGCTCACCGATGCCGGGATCGCTGATGTAGGCGGTCCGCGTCGCGGGGGTCTTCTTGACGGCGACGACGCGCTTCTTGGGCGCGACGCAGCCGACGGCGGCGCCGAGGGCCACGCAAGTGACGAGACAAGTGAGCGAGCGAGTCGACATGAGCGAGCGCATGAGCGGAAAGGACAGCAACTGCGGTGCCATCGAAGCGCCGGCGAGAAGCGTGATTTTGCGGTCCGTGGACCGTACGAGGCCGTGAAGCCCCGTGACAAACTTGCCGGATGTCACGAGTGGGAACCCTCCGATGGTTTACGCGCGACGAACACCTTCGCGACGTAGTGGGGCTCGACCGCTTGCACCTCGAACCCGGCCTCGGCGAGCGCACCCGCCAAGTCGTCTTCCAGATAGTCACGGTAGAACGGTTCGTGGAACTCGGTGGCGAAGCGTCCCAGGAAGAACGCCAGCTCACCGCTTTCGGCGAGCTGCGCCGAATCTTCGATGACGAACAGCCCGCCGGGCTCGAGCACCCGGAAGGCCTCCGCGAGGACGCGCCGCCGCGCCGAACGCGGCAGCTCGTGGAACAGATAGACGCTGGTGACGATGCCGAAATGGCTGTCCCGGAACGGCAGGTACTCGGCGTTCTCGGCGACGAACGACACGTCGGGGACGGCGGCGAGCGACGCGCGCGCGACCTGGAGATAGTAGGGGCTGAGATCGAGGCCGGTGAGGCGGAGGTTCGGATGCGCGACGGCGATCTGCGCGAGCCCGCGGCCGGTGCCGCAGGCGAGGTCGAGGAGCCGCGTGTCCGAGCGCATGCCGGCGCAGATCGCGCGCGTGATCGGCGGAATGATCTGCCGTCGCATCACGTCGGCGGTGCCCGCGAAGAGCAGCTCGACGCCGACGTCGTAGAGCTCGGCCGAGCGACGGCTGAAGTAGCCGTCGGTCTGCCAATGGAAGGTGCGTCGGAAGTACGCGGGGTAGCGGTCGACGGCGACCGTGTCCGGCAGATCCTTGTAGTCGCGGCGATACACGCGCTGCAGGATCGACGGGATGTCGGCGAGCAGGCGCGGCAGACGCCACGCGTAGGTCGCGATCGGCATCTGGAAGAGCAGCGCGCGCGGATAGAGCCCGGCCTCGACGTTCGCGAGGTCGCGGTCGAGCAGCTCCTGGTAGCGACGCTCGAACGCGGTGCGCGCCCGGCCGTCGGGGCCGTCCTCACCGGCGTGCGGCGAGAGCGCGAGCGTCATCAGCCGCAGCGTCGCGAGCGGGACGCGCAGCCCCCACTGTTGCGCGCGATACGCCAATCGATCGAGCTGGGTGCCGACGGTCGAGACACTCGGGAGAGCGAGCGGCCAGAAGGATGATTCCATGTGAGCGTCCACGCGGGTCATCTAAAGTATCGGACCCGAGCGCGGGCGCAAGTGCGAACCCGCGGCCGGTACTGTCGAGCTCGATTGTCGGAGTGGGGATGCGAGCGGTGGCAGCAGGCGGGCGGGGCGGGGAGGGATTCTACGGTCGCCGGTTCGCTGCTCCCCAGCGCTTACAACTTGCCGCTGCCTCCATGTCCTGCGCACACGCGAGCTGCGGCTCCCCGAATCCCTCCCCAACCCGCCCGCCTGCTGCTTCATCACTCCATCTCATCCTCATTCGCATCGCAGCCGGTGGTTCGGCAGTGCGCGCCTGCGCGCCTTTGGTCGTCCTTGTCGGATGCCTCGCCGGTGGGTGGGTTCGGGAGTGTCCGGGGAGCCGCAGCTCGCGTGTGCGCAGGGCATGGAGGCAGCGGCGAGTTTCAAGCGCTGGGTGGCAGCAAACCGGCGACCGTAGGAGCACTCCCGGACCCACCCGCCGGCGACACACTGCGGCCGTCAGTCGACGACAGCCGCCTGCACGAGATCAGAGAGCCGCTGGCAGCGGTCGAGGTTGCGGGTTTCCTCGAGCAAGCCGGCCGTCAGCAGCACGAAGGTCAGATCGCGCTCGGGGTCCACCCAGAACATCGCCGAGCCGGCGCCGAGCCCGCCGAACGTCCACGGCGACGAGGTGTGCCCGAAGTAGGTCGGGAAGATGCCCTCGCCGCGGAGCCAGAAGCTGAGGCCGATGTAGGCGGGGAAGGGTGCCCAGCCGCGCGCCTCGCAGGCGAACGCGTAGAAGCCGTTCGGACGTTCGCCGGTGTGGTTGGTGGTGGCGAGCTGGACCATCGACGGCGCGAAGAGCCGGTGGCCGTCGAGCGCGCCGCCACGCCGGAGCGTCTCCGACCAGCGGAAGAGGTCGGCGACCGTCGACACGGCGCTGCCGGCCGGAATCTCGGTCGTCGGACCGACGATCACGTTGAAGGCCTCGAGCAGCTCGGGCTCGAAGATACCCGGTGTCCGGTCGCGCACGACGACCGGGACCTTGCGCGCGGCGAGGTCGGCGCGGAGGCCGAGCGCGGTGTCGTGCATGCCGAGCGGTGCGAGCACGTCGGCGGCGAGGATCTCGGTGAAGCTGCGCGTTCCGCCGTCGAGCCGGCGGACGACCTCGGCCAGGAGCGCGTGCGCGGTAACGGCGCTGTAATGGACGCTCGTACCGGGGATCGCCTCGAGCGGCTGATGGCATGCCGCCGCGACGTAGGCCTGGAGATCGCCGAGCTGCTCGGGCGGCAGCGGCGGGAGGCCGATCGCGATGCCGGCGGTGTGCGTCAGGAGCTGCGCCACGGTCACGCGCTGCTTCCCGCGGTTGCCGAACTCGGGGAGGATCTCGGCGATCGGGGTCGTGAGCGCGAGCTCGCCGCGGTCGACGCGCATCAGTACGGTCGCGGTCGTGAGCGTCTTCGTGACGGAGAAGATCGAGAAGACGTCGTCGAGGCGGGCCTTCCGGCCGGCGGCGCGATCGGCGAAGCCGACGGCCTCGTGGAGCGCGACGTCGCCACCGCGTGCGACGAGCACGACCGCGCCGTCGTAGCGCTCGGCGGCGACGTCGGCGGCGATCGCCGTCGTGAGGCGCGCGAGCCGCGTCCGATCAAAGCCGAGATCAGTCGGGTCGGCCGGGTCGGTTAGGTCGGTCGTCTGGATACTCATGCGCGGTTCTCCTGGTCTGCGAGGGCGCGGGCCGCGGCGCGACCCGCGAGGTGCCCCGTCGCCCATGCCCATTGAAAGTTGAAGCCGCCGATCCGGCCGTCGCAGTCGAGTATCTCGCCGATCAGGTGCAGACCGGGAACGAGGCGCGACGCCATCGTGCGGTAGTCGATCTCGCCGAGCGGAACGCCGCCGGCGGTGACCTCGGCATAATTCCAACCCCGCGCCCGTTCAACCGGCAACGGCAGCGCCGTCAGGGTGTGCACCAGGCGGCGGCGCTCGACGCGCGTGAGGAGCGCGTTCGGCAGGGCAGGGTCGAGCTCCGCGAGCCGCACGAGGGTGGCGGCGGCGCGTTCGGGTAGGTGCTCGGCGAGGAGCCGCAGCAGCGAGAGCTTCGGACGTGCGACCGCGAGCGCCGTGAGGCGCCGGTCGACCGCCTCGAAGTCCTCCCCCGGGTACACGCTCATGCGAAGCTCGGGCTTGGCGCCGGTCGCGGCAGCGATCACCCAGTGGCGGCTCGCATCCATGACCACCGGCCCGCTGATGCCGACGTGGGTCCAGAGCAGGCTGCCGCGGCGCTGGTCGACGCGCTTCCCGGCGGCGAAGGTCGCGAGCTCGACGTCGTGCGAGACCCCGGCGAGCGTGGCGAACGGCGTCCCTGCGGCGAACACGAGCGGCACGAGCGCCTGGTGGGTCGGCGTCACCGTGTGGCCGAGCTTCGCGACGAGATCCCAACCGCGGCCGTCGCTGCCGGTCCTTGGAAGCGAGCGACCGCCGGTGGCCATGATCACCCGGAGCGCTCGCACGAGGTGGTCTCGCCCGGACACGTCCAGGCGCCCGTCGACGCTTCGGGACAGGTTCGTCACGCGCTGGTCGGTCAGCAGCGTCACGCCGAGCGCGCGGCAGCGGTCGACGAGCGCGCCGACCACGGTCACCGCCTTGTCGCTCACCGGAAAGAGCTTGCCGGTATCTTCCCGTTTCAACGCGACCCCGAGGCTCTCGAACCAGACGACGGTCGCCGCCACGCCGAACGCCGCCAGCACGTTGCGGACGACGGGCTGGGTGCCGTTGAAGTCGGCGGGCACGACCTCGTCGTGGGTCACGTTGCAGCGCCCACCGCCCGAGACCAGGATCTTGGCGCCGATCTTCGTGGCGCTTTCGAGGACGACGACGCGGGCGTGCGGGACGGCTTCCGCCGCGAAGATCGCCGCGGCGAGCCCGGCCGCGCCGGCGCCGACGATCGCGACGTCGGCGGTGGTGGTGGTCGTCGAATCGTTCACCGGGCTCGGCTATCTCAGGCGGCGCGCCCTCGCCATCGGCCGCGCCGCTCATCCGATCGCGATCGCGCCAATCGACGAAATGGACTAACTCCGGCGTGTGGCGAGCGCCGGTCCGACCCGCGGCTTCTTCGACGCGTGGTCGCGCGTCTACGACTTCCCGCTCGTGCAGCGCGCGACCTACAAGCCGGTGCACGACGCCGTGCTGCGGGCGCTCGCCGCCGGACCGCGGGCGCGCGTGCTCGACGTCGGCTGCGGCACGGGTCGGCTCGCCGAGCGCCTCACGACCGCCGACGGCGTGCGATCGGTCGTCGGCTGCGATTTTTCCGCCGGCATGCTCGAGAACGCCGCCCAGCGTCTCGCGGCTCCCTGTGCGGCGGGCGTTGCGAGCCTCGTCCGCGGCGACGCCACCCGTCTGCCGTTCGTCGACGCCGCCTTCGACGCGGCGGTCTCGACCGAGGCGTTTCATTGGTTCCCGGATCAGGACGCCGCGCTGCGCGAGCTGCGGCGCGTGCTGCGCCCGGGGGGCCGCTTGTTGCTGGCGTTGGTGAGCCCGCCGTTCGAGATCATTGCCGACGTGTTCGAGGTCGGCATGCGCGCGGTCGGCCAACCGCTCTGGTGGACGACGCCGAGCCGGCTCGCGGGGCAGGTCGAGCGCGCGGGGTTCGTCGTGGAGCAGCAGCACCGGGTGTTTCGCATCCCGGGTTTTCTGTTGCCGCCGGCGCTGACGGTGGCGCGACGGCCGGAGTAGCGCCGAGTATCCGTAGGCCGCGCGCGTACCGCCGTGCTAGAGCGGGAGCATGAAGTCCGCGCGGCGCCCGGCGACTTACGACGACCTCCGACGCGTCCCCGAGCATCTGGTTGCGGAGATCGTCGACGGTGAGCTTTTCACGTCGCCGCGGCCAGCGACGCCGCACGCGCGGGCGGCGTCGCTCCTGGGCTCGGAGCTCATTCGTGGGTTCGATGGCCCCCCGGGCGGTGATGATGCGCCGGGCGGATGGTGGCTGTTGATGGAACCCGAGCTGCACTTCGGCGCCGACGTGGTCGTTCCCGATTTGGCAGGTTGGCGGCGCGCGACCCTTCCGGCGATTCCCAACGCTGCCGCGATCACGGTCGCACCCGATTGGCTCTGCGAAGTGCTCTCGCCGAGCACGGCGCGCCTCGATCGTACTCGCAAGATGCGCGTCTATGCCCGCGAGGGTGTCGGCCACATCTGGCTGCTCGATCCCGTCGCTCGGATTCTCGAGATCTATCGACTCGAGAACGAGCATTGGGTGCTCATGGCCACGCATGAAGGCGACGCCGCGATCCGTGCCGAGCCGTTCGGGGCCATGACGCTCACGATGCGGCGTTGGTGGCTCGAGCCGTAGCGCTCAGCGCCGGGTCGCGCGCGACAATGTCTCCGCCCGCGACTTGATCCCCGCGCTCATCGCCGCGAACCCACCCGCGAGCCGACCGCCCAGCAACGCTTTGACGACCGGCGCCAACCACCCCCGCAGCTCGAAGCGCGAGTCGTAGCGCGTGCGGTCCGCGCCGAGCGCCGTCACTGCGTGGGAGCGCGTGCTCGCGAGCATCCCGAGCGCCATGGGCGCGACGCCGTAGCTGAGGAATCGCCCTGGGACGTGCTCGAAGATGGTTTCGCGCTGCGGCTGCGCGAAGCCCGGGAAGACCCTGACGCGCATGTCGATCGGGCGCCCCGGCTCGAGGGTGGAGCGGCAGGCAACTACGAACGGGTTCCACTCGGGGTAGCGGTCGAGGTCGGCGATGACCGACCAGACGGTCGCGACGGGGGCGGCGATTTCCAGGGTGTGGTCGATCTTCACGTGGCACGAAATGTCAAAGGAATGGCGTCGACCGTCAAGACCTGCCGAGCGTGAATCGCCTACAAGGCGATCATCTCACGCAGCCGAAGGAGGCCCCCATGTCGACGATGGACCGATACCCCGAGCCGATGAAGGAAGCGAAGTGGCACCGGCCGCAGAGTTTCGACACCGCGTTCACCTGGGAATACGACGACGGCCGCGAGAAGCTCCTCAACCTCTACCGCAAGGGGAAGAAGCTGCAGTGGGACGCGGCCGAGCGCATCGACTGGTCGCAGGACCTCGATCCCGAGAATCCCGCCGGGCTGCCTGATCACGTCATTCCCGTCTACGGCTCCGACATCTGGAACAAGATGACGCGTGGCGAGCAGGCGCGTCTCCGGACCCATTTCCAGGCCTGGCAGATCTCGCAGTTCCTGCACGGGGAGCAGGGCGCGCTCGTCTGCACCGCGAAGATCGTGCAGCAGGTGCCGTCGATCGACGCCAAGTTCTACGCCGCGACCCAGGTGGTCGACGAGGCCCGCCACGTCGAAGCCTACTCGCGCCTGCTCCACGAGAAGTTCGATCTCGTGTACCCGATCAACCCGCACCTGAAGTCGCTGCTCGACGACACGCTCGGCGACTCGCGCTGGGACTTCACCTACCTCGGCATGCAGGTGCTGATCGAAGGCGTCGCGCTCGCGGCGTTCGGCATGATCCGCGACCAGGCCGCCAATCCGCTCGCGCAATCGGTCACCGCCTACGTCATGCAGGACGAGGCGCGCCACGTCGCGTTTGGCCGCATCGCGCTCCGCGACTACTACCCGCAGCTCAGCGACAAAGAGCGTGACGAGCGCGAGGAGTTCATCGTCGAGGGCTGCTACTTGCTGCGCGACCGCTTCCTCGCCGAAGAAGTGTGGGAGACGCTCGGCCTGCCGGTCGACCAGTGCATGCAGTACGTCGATGGCTCCGACATGATGAAGATGTACCGCACGAGCCTCTTCGCCCGCATCGTCCCCACCATCAAAGAGATCGGTCTCTGGGGTCCGCGCATCCAGAAGGCTTACGCCGACATGGGCATCCTCGGATTTGCCGACACCGACGTCGAGGCGCTCGGCGAGCATGACGAGGCCGTCGCCCTCGACATGGATCGGCGCCGCGGCGAGGTCGAAGAGGTCGCGGCGCTCGCCGCCGCGATTTGAGATCAGGCGGAGTGCGCGAGACGGCGGCGCGCTTCCTGCGGCGTCTCGCCCGTCCATTTGCGAAACGCGCGGTGGAACGCGCTCAGTTCCGAGTAGCCGACGAGGAACGCGATTTCCGTCAGCTCGGCCGTGCCGTGGGCGAGGTAGCCCAGTGCCAGATCGCGGCGGGTCGCGGCGACGAGATCCTTGAACACGACGTCGTGCTCGCCGAGGCGGCGTTGCAGCGTGCGGACGCTCGCGCCCATGCGCTTGGCGATCGTCTGAATCGTCGGCGCGCCGTCGCAGACGGCTTCGGCGATGGCGTTCCGGATCTCGGTGAGCCAGTCGGCTTTGCTCGGCGTCGCCGCCAGCAGCTCCTGGAGATGGCGCTCGACGATCGGGAGGAGGCCGCGATCCGCGTGCAACACGGGACGGTCGAGGTCGGCGGCGTCGAGCACGACCGACGTCATCGCGGTCGCGCCGAAGGTGACGGACGGGCCGAGCAGCCGCACGTGCTCGCTCGTGTCGAAGGGCCTTGTGTGCCCGAGCTGCACGCGCTCGGGCCGCCAATCGGCACCGGCGAGGTGCCGCATGAGCTTCACGCCGACCACCGCCGCGCCGTCGGCGAGCTGGCGGCAGAGCTCGCGGTCGCCGATGCCGAGGTCGTAGATCAGCTCCGCCCGGTTGCCGGTGCGCACGAGGGCGATGCGGCCGTTGGTCGTATGCGTCGCCCCGTAGCGCTCGAAGTTGGCGAGCGCCGTCCCGACCGTCGGGGCGTTCAGGACGGCGTACGACAACGCGCCGATGGCGGTGAACTCGTAGGTGCTGCCGAGATGGAGGCCAAAACAGTCGTCACGCGTCTCGCGTGCCGCCGCCTCGAAGAACCGCGCGACCCGCTCGGCGTCGATCATGCGGTCGAGGTCGGTCAAATCCTCGATCGTGAGGCCCGCGGCGGCGAGCACGCGCTCGGGCGACGCCCCGGCGGCGGCGACGGCCGCGAGCACACCGCCCGCCGCCCCGGCCCGCATGCGGTTGCCGGTCACGGGGAGAGCTTGCAGGTGCCTTTGGCGATCGTGTCGGTGACGAAGCGATCGAGGTCGGCCGGGGCTTTGTCGGCTTCCGCCTTCGTGTAGTGCTCGGCGCCGGCGCGCACCGCGCACGCGCAGAGCTTCTTCATCGACGCGATCTGCGGCTCGAGCTCCTTCAGGATCTCGTCGGTGAGGGGCAGGTTCGGGTCGACACCTTGTTCGCGTTTCGTGTTCGTCCAGGCGCCCTGCACGAGCGTCTTGGTGCAGTCGACGGTCTCGGTGGCGAGCACCTCGGCAGTCCAACCGGCTTTCAGCTCGCCGCCCGCCGCCGCGGGGGCGGCGAGGAGGAGCACGAGCGCGAGCGCGAGCCCATGGCGCTTCGATTGCATCAACACGCCTACTCGGCCGCCGCTTCCGGGAAGCGATCGCGCAGGACGCGCTTCAAGATCTTGCCGGCGGGATTCCGTGGAATCTCGTCGACGAAGCGCACCGCGCGCGGACGTTTGTAGCCGGCGAGCTTCCCACGGCTCCATGCGACGACCTCCGATTCCGTGAGGGAGGGATCGCCTTTCACGACGACGGCGAGTGGCGACTCGCCCCACTTCGCGCTCGGGTGGCCGATGACGGCGACCTCGCGCACCTTGGGGTGGGAGAGGATCACGTTCTCGATCTCGGCCGGGTAGATGTTCTCGCCGCCCGAAATGATCATGTCTTTCTTGCGGTCGTTGATGAAGACGAAGCCCTCGGCGTCGATGGTCGCGACGTCCCCGGTGTGGAGCCAGCCGTCGCGGAGCGTTTCGGCGGTGGCCTCGGGTCGTTTCCAGTAGCCCTTCATCACGTGCTTGCCGCGCACCAGCACCTCGCCCGGCGTGCCCGGCGGACACTCGTTGCCGGCGTCGTCCACGATGCGGACGTCGGTGTGGAAGAACGGCTTGCCGGTCGAGCCGGCTTTGGCGATGGCATCCTCGGGGCTGATCAAGCACGCGGGGCCGCAGCTTTCGGTCAGGCCGTACACCTGATGCACCTCGATGCCGCGCTTCGCGTAGGCCTCGATCAGCGTCACGGGCACCGGCGCGGCGCCGCTCATGATCCAGCGCAGGCTCGAGCAATCGTACTTCCCGAGGTCGGGCACCTGGAGCATGAAGTTCAGCATTGCCGGCACCGCGAGCAGCACGCTGACGCGCTCCTCCGCGATCGTCTCGTACAGGCGCACCGGATCGAAGGCCCGCATCAGGATCGACGTCATGCCGCGCTGGACGTTGCCGATCAGCGGCGTGAGCGCGCCGACGTGAAAGAGCGGTAGCACGATCGCGTAGCGGTCGCGGTAGCGGGTGTCGGCGGTGAGCGCGATCGTGAAGCACGCCCACAGCACCGAGTCGTGGGTGTGGACGACGCCCTTCGGGAGGCCGGTCGTCCCCGACGTGTACATGATGTACGCGTCGTCGTCGTCGCTCGCGCCGACGGGCGGCTCGACGTCGGACGCCTCCGCTTGGACGGCGTCGTAGGCGAGCGCGAACGATGCGGGGACGCCGGACGGCGTCACTTCGATCCAGTGGCGGACCGCGGTGGCCGCGCTGCCGCGCGTGTGAAGATCGGTGACGAGGTCGCGAAACTCCTCGTCGTAGATCAGGACGACGGCGCCGCTGTCGCCGAGAATGAACGCGAGCTCGTCGGCGACGAGGCGCCAATTGAGGGGCACGACGACCGCGCCGATCTTGGCGATCGCGAAAAACGACGCCGTGAACTCGACCCCGTTCATCAAGAGGAGGGCGACGCGGTCGCCGGGTCCGATGCCGAGCGCGCGGAGGGCGTTGGCGGTGCGGTTGCAGCGGGCGTTCACCCCCGCGAACGTGAAGCGGCGCTCGCGCTCGACCTCGACCAGACCGTCCATCATGGGGCTCAACGACGCGCGCTTTGCCAAGAGAAGCCCGATGTTGTTCCGCATGGCGGCTGCGTAGCAGAACGTCTTTCGCGACGAAACATCGTTGCCCGACAGGAACGCGATGCCTATGCTCGGGGGGCGATCGGCGCTGCACCGCCGCACTGCCGAGCGCGTTTCTCCCCCCACCTCGTCCAAGGAGCCGCTCCATGTTCCGTGCCCTCGTTCTCGCCGCCGCCTTCGCGCTCCTCGTCCCCACCGCGCCGGCCGCGGCGCGCCGTATCGTCGTCGTGCCCGGTCCCGGGACGCCGTTGCAGGACGGCATCGACGCCGCGGGTCCCGGTGACACCGTGCGCGTCGGCGCCGGGACGTACGCGGAGTCGATCACGATCGACAAGCCGCTTCGTCTCTATGGAAAGAAGGCGGTGATCGACGCCGGGTGCGGGGTGCTGACGGCCGTGCAAGTCGCCGCCGACGCGGTCCACATCCGATCGTTCACGGTGCGCGGCGGCAATTTCTACGGGATCGACATGTCGGCGCGCGACCTCACCATCATCGAGCGCGTGACCATCGTGCCGACGTGCATCGGCGTCGAGTACGGCATCAACGTCTTTCAGGGCACCCGCATGCGCATCCGCAACAATGTCATCTCCGATCCGAACGGCTTCGGCGACGCGGCGATCTACATCGGCGGCACGCCGCCGAACGCCGACCTGCGCGTCGAGCGCAACGTCCTGACCGGCCCGAACGCCCGCGGCATCATCGTGGAAGACTCGCTCGATCTCCCCGCGAAGCCCGTCGCCGTCCGGGTGCGGAAGAACGAGATCACCGGCGCCGGCGTCGGCATCTGGGTCTTTGGATCGGAGGGGGCCGAGATCCTGACCAACTTCGTCACCGCCACCACCCAGGCCGGCATCGAGATGACTCCGAACTCGAACGGCAACTTCATCAGCGGCAACCGCCTCTCCGGCAACAACCCCGACGTCCTCGACGCCGGTACCGGCAATTGCTGGCGCCACAACTTCTTCGCGACCGGCACCGTCCCGCCCTGCTGAGCGGCGCGCGGCTTTCGACCACCCGATCGCCGTAGCGCGAGGTCGATCGGCCATAGCGTCTGCGCGGGCTTCTCGCGGCAGCGGGAGATGGTGGCAGCCGGCGGGCGGGTCGGGAATGGCCTCCTACGGTCGCCGGGTTTCGGCCACCCAGCGCGTACAACCTGCCGCTGCCTCTCTGGCCGGCGCACACGCGAGCTGCGGCTCCCCGGAGCCATCCCCGACCCGCCCGCCGGCTGCATCCTCACTCAATCTCTTGAAGCCTTTGGTTCCCGAGTACGAGCTGCGTGCCCGATCGTTCGTGTTGTGATGCCTCGCCCGCAGGTGGGTCAGGGCGTGTTCCGGGGAGCCGCAGCTCGCGTGTGCGCAGGCCATGGTGGCAGCGGCAAGTTTCAAGCGCTGGGTGGCGGCGAACCGGCGACCGTAGGAACACGCCCTGACCCACCTGCGGGCGACACCACTTGACCGTCCGGTTGACTGATCTCGCGCGCCTCGCATATTTTCGCGCGCTATTGGCTTCGCGTTCGCCGTAGATCGCCGGCGCGCCCGGGGTGGGGCTCCCCATCTCAACAACAGCACACCCAGCCGGCCCCCAAACGCCGGCGGCTCACGGAGGGCGCAGGAATGAAGATCGCGGTTCCCAAGGAGACTCGGGCCGGTGAGCGCCGCGTCGCCCTGGTACCCGAGTCCTGCAAGAAGCTCGTGCAGGCTGGCTTCGCCGTCGCCGTCGAGTCGGGTGCTGGGCTTTCCGCGCATTACCTCGACGACGCCTATCGGCAGGCGGGCGCCACCGTCGAGACCGATCCGGCAGGTCTCCTCGGCTCGGCCGACTTCATTTGTAAGGTGAACGCCCCCGCCGTCGGTGGCAGCGCGGGCCGGAACGAGGTCGCCCGGAACGAGGTCGCATGGATGCGACCGGGCGCGTTCTTCCTGGCGTCCCTGATGCCGCTCCGGAACTTCGAGGCCGTGACGGCCCTCGCCGAGCGCAAGATCAGCGCCTTCTCGACCGACGCGATCCCGCGGACGACCCGCGCCCAGGCCATGGACACGCTCTCCTCGATGGCGAGCATCTCCGGCTACAAAGGCGTGCTGCTGGCGGCCGACGCCCTCAACAAATACTTCCCGATGCTGACCACGGCCGCCGGCATGGTGTTCCCGGCCAAGGTGTTCGTGATCGGCGCCGCCGTCGCCGGGTTGCAGGCGATCGCGACGGCCCGTCGCCTCGGCGCCAACGTCTTCGCCACCGACGTTCGCCCGGAGGTGAAGGAGCAGATCGAGAGCGTCGGCGCCAAGTACGTCGGCATCGAGCTCAAGCAGGACGCCGCCGCCGGCGGCGGCTACGCGAAGGAGCTCAGCGAAGAGGACAAGCTCCGTCAGCGCGAAATGCTCGTCGAGCAGTGCGCCGTGTCGGACGTCGTCATCACGACGGCGCTCATCGGCGGCGTGTTCGCGCCCCGGCTGGTAACGGCCGCCATGGTGGCGCGCATGCAGCCCGGCGCGGTGCTGGTCGATCTCGCGGCCGAGGGCGGGGGCAACTGCGAGCTCTCGAAGCCGGGCGAGACCGTCGACGCGAACGGCGTCTCCATTCTGGCGCCGCTCAATCTGCCCGCCACCATGCCGACGCACGCGAGCCTCTTGTTCTCGCGCAACCTGACGGCGTTCCTCCTCGCCTTCACCAAAGAGAAGGCCTTCGTGCTCGATCAGACCGACGACATCCAGCAAGGCGCGCTCATCACCCACGACGGCGCCGTCGTTTCGATGCGCGTCCGCGACGCGATCCAGCAGCAAGGAAAGGCCTCCTGATGGGGACCCATGAAGTGCCGGCGCTCGATCTGCCGTCGATGCTCTTCGTCTTCATGCTGTCGACGTTCATCGGCGTCGGCGTCATCCGGCGCGTCTCGCGCCTGCTGCACACGCCGCTCATGTCGCTCACCAACGCGATCTCGGCGATCGCGGTCGTCGGTGCGATCCTCGTGACCGGCAGCGACTACCCGACCCACATCCGGTTGCTCGGGGCCGTCGCGCTCTTCGCATCGATGACCAACATCGTGAGCGGCTTCCTCATCACCAACCGCATGCTCAAGATGTTCAAGACTCGCGATGCCGAGAAGGCGGCGCCCAAGTGATTCATACGCTGGTCCAGCTCGCCTACATCGTCGCGACCGCGCTCTTCATCTTCTCGCTCCATTGGATGAGCGACCCGAAGACGGCGCGGAACGCCGTCCGGGCCGGTGTCGCCGGCATGGCGCTCGCGGTGCTTGCGACCTGGGCGCAGCCGCAGATCATCCACCATGCGTGGATCGTGATCGCGATCGTGCTCGGGTTCGTGGTCGGCGTGCCGCTCTCGCGGGTGTCGCTGACGGCGGTGCCGCAACGAACCGCGCTCTCACACGCCTTCGGCGGCGCGGCCGCGGGGCTGGTCGGCACGGCTAAGTACTACCTCTGGCTCTCCGAGGGCCCCGAGAATCTCACGACCTTCCGCATGATCGCGATCATGCTCGAGATCGTCCTCGGGTATCTCACGTTCACCGGCAGCCTCCTCGCCGCCGGCAAGCTGCAAGAGCTGAAGTGGATTCCGCAACGCCCGGTCACGTATCCCGGCCAGAACTTCGTGAACCTCGGCCTGCTCGCGCTCGCCGTCGTCCTCGGCGGCTACGTGGTGGTCAACCCGACGGCGCCGATCTCCGCGGCGCTCTTCCCGGTCGTCAGCGTGCTGTCGCTCGCCTTCGGGGTGCTGCTCATCCTCCCGATCGGCGGCGCCGACATGCCGACGGTGATCTCGATCCTGAACTCGTACGCCGGCCTCTCGGCCGTCGCGATGGGGTTCGTGCTCGACAACAAGCTCCTCATCACGGCCGGCGCGCTCGACGGCTCGAGCGGGCTCATCCTCTCCATCATCATGTGCCGCGCCATGAATCGCTCGTTCTCGAACGTGCTCTTCGGCGCGTTCGGGCAGGTACAGGCGGGCAGCGCCGCGACCGGTGAGGAGAAGAGCTACAAGGCCGAGACCGTCGAGGGTGCCGCGCAGATCCTCGAGCAGGCGAGCCTGGTCGTCATCATTCCCGGCTACGGCATGGCCGTGGCCCAAGCACAGCACAAAGTGCGCGAGGTGTACGACGCGCTTCGCCAGAAGGGCATCACGGTCAAGTTCGCGATCCACCCCGTCGCCGGCCGCATGCCGGGTCACATGAACGTGCTGCTCGCCGAGGCCGAGATCCCGTACACGGATCTCGTCGAGATGGACGAGATCAATCCCGAGATGCCCCAGTGCGACGTCGCCTTGGTCATCGGCGCCAACGACGTCGTGAACCCCGCCGCCGCGACCGACAAGGCCAGTCCCATCTACGGCATGCCGATCATCCAAGCCGACAAGGCCCGCACGATCTTCGCGATCAAGCGCTCGAAGAGCCCCGGCTTCGCCGGCATCGACAACGAGCTCTACTTCGGCGATCGGACGTGGATGCTGTTCGGGGACGCGAAGGCGGTGGTCGGCGAGCTCGCGAAGCAGCTCACCGGCGGGTCCGGGATGCACTGATCGGGGTTTCCGCATCGTCTGCGGATCCCGGCGCCAGCTTCCGGAGTCGGCACACGTGAAATCCTCGCCACTCTCGCAATCGAATTGGCGTCTCGGGAGGCGGGCGCGGGAGTTGCTCGCACGCTGGGCGCGCCTCCTTCGGCGTGAGTCTTCGGCAGTCGCGGCGCACCACGCCGAGACCCGGCGGTGGCTGGCGGCGTATCTCGAGGACCAATCGACGGTCCTGCCGCCGCCGGATGCGCTGCCGCTGGTGTCGATCGTGCTGCCGACCTGGAATCGCGCCGAGTTGGTGGTGCGTGCGGTCGACAGCGTCCTCGCGCAAGGGTACCCGCGCTGGGAGCTCTTGATCGTGGACGATGGCGGTACCGACGCGAGCCGCGATCGGCTTGCCGCTCGCTCGTCCGATCGTCGCGTTCGGTATGTCTGGCAACCGCACGCCGGCGTCGCGGCAGCGCGCAACCACGGACTTCGGCTCGCGGAGGGTGACGTCGTCGCGTACATCGACTCGGACACCACGTGGGCACCGAACCACTTGTTTGCCGTGGTCCGGACACTGGCCGCGCGACCGGCGAGCGACGCCGTGTACACGGCGCAGCTCGTGTCCGGTCCGAACGCCGAGCCGTCATGGGTACGCTACCGGCCGTTCGATGCGGCGGCGCTCGCGGAGGAGAACTACATCGACCTGAACGGCTTCGCGCATCGGCGTGCGCTCGCGGAGCGGATTGGCGGGTTCGACGAGCGGCTGACTCGGCTCGTCGACTGGGACTTCATCTTGCGATGCGCTGCCGCCGGGACGGTCGTCGCGTCTCCGCAGCTCGGCAGCTGCTACCACCACGGCGCCTGGCCGCGGATCAGCAACCAGGAATCGCTCTGGCGCAATCACTACCTCGTGCGCCGCAAGGGCGCCTCGCCGCTTCGCCGACCGCTCCGGGTGCTCTACGCGGCGTGGCACTTCCCGCAACTGTCGGAATCCTACCTGCGGTGGGAGATCGCGTGCATGCGGCGTTTCGGCGTCGAGGTGCATGTGTGGTCGGAAGTGGACGAGGTCGGGACGCCGTATCCGACCGACCTCCTAGTGCATCACGGGCCACTCGCGGAGGTGATCGCCCGAGCGGAGCCCGACGTCGTGCACGCGCACTGGCTGCACTCGGCCGCGCAATACGCCGATGCCGTCGGCGCATCCGGACGCGTGATGACCGTCCGCGGACACGGCTTCGAGTTCGACCGTACCGTCGTTCGCCGCCTCCTAGCGCATCCGGCGGTCGGCGGCGTCTACCTCTTTCCTCACCAGGCCGCCAACTTTCGCCGGAGCGCGAAGCTGCGCGCGATGCCCAGCTGCTTCAACGGGGACCTCTACTATCCCGAGGAGCCGAAGGACCCGCGTCTCGTGATCCGCACTGGCGCCGCGCTCGCGACCAAGGACTATGAGCTCTTCTTCGAGGCAGCCGCCGCGTGCCCGCAGCACACGTTCGTGCTGGCGATCGTTCGTTGTCTCCACATGGAGGAGCAGGTCGAGCGCATCGTCGATCTGAACCGTCGCGGCGGTGGACGCGTCGACGTGCGCGTGAACGTTCCGGCGGAAGAGCTCGCGGCCTTGGTTCGGCGCGCCGGCATTCACCTGCATACGCACGGCACGGGCGCACCGTTCGGCATGCCGATCTCCATCGCCGAAAGCATGGCGAGCGGCTGTCTCACCCTGGTGCGCGCGCTGCCCGGCGCCGCCGACTACGTGGGATTCGCCGGACGGCTCTATCGCTCGGCGGGGGAGGCGATCGCCCTGATCCTCGCGACCGAAGCATGGACGCCCGAGCTCTGGGCCTCGACCAGCTCGGCGGCCGTGGAGCATGCCTACGAGCGATTCGCAGACATCCGCGTCCTGGCGCCGCTTCTCGACCAGTGGCAGCGCCTGGTCGACTCTAAGTTGATCGGCCGAATAGGGTCCGCAAACTTCGCGACGCACGGGCGAAACGTATCGAAACGTTCCGCACGATCATGATTCCAGCGCCACGGGCCACGCCTCGGCCCTGATCATGATCGAGGCCCAAGCGCGATACCGGCTGGAACGCAACATCGTCAGGGTCCCGCTTTGCGAATCATGCGCGGCGGCAGGATGCCGCGCTGGCCGTTGTCGAGGCGGACGTCGTATTCCGGACCGGGACGGATCTTGTCGATGCGGCCGCGCATCCACTCGCGACCGTACTTGGCCTCGATGACGTCCCCGACGGCGAAGCCACCGGCGGCGGCCGGTGTGGGGGCTTGGGCCGCCGGGGGCGGCGTGCCTGTGGCCGGTTGGATCTCGAGCGGGCCGGGACAGAGCTCTTCCCACTGCTGGGAGATGGCGAGGCCGCCGCTGGCGTTGTCGCGGCCGACGATCTGGCCGGCGGCGTCCTTCCAGCGCGTGCGGCCCTCGCCGATGTCGCTCCCGTCCCAGACGCCGGCAAACGTGTAGTGCGCACCGTCGACGGGGGTGATCGTGCCGCGCGTGCAGTCGGCGCTGGCGCGATAGATCTTCTTGACCTCGTCGGTCGCCATCTCGCGCGCGACGCAGTCGGTGGCGTCGGGCGTCCAGCTCGCGCACCAGTCCACGATGTCCTGGCGCGTCGCTTTGGCTTCGGCGGTGGCGTGCGCCGTGCCGATGCCGGATTTCGCCGTGATGCTCGGCGACCAACCCTTGGCACCGAGCGAGAGCCATCCGCTCTCTCCGGCGTAGGCGGCGGACGATCCGAGGACGAGGGCCAGCAGCACGATCGCGATCATGGGGAGATCGCTTGGCGTGCCGCGCCCGGGTCGTCAAGGGCGCCGCGGGTGGCCGGCAATCCCGGTAGCGGAATGGCCGCGTGGCCGAACGGGGCGCGCTCCGCTGGACGGCGCGCGGTCGACGCACTAACCAACGATGATGGCGATCGGACGACTGACCGGGATCATGGGGGGGCGCGGCAAGCGCGTGCGAGCGACGACGCCGGGCGCGTCCGCGGTCGAGCCGGGCGTCGGGCTCGCCGTCACGGTGATGTTCCGCGGCCAGGACGGCACCTACGATGCGACCATCGTCGGGATGCTGGCATCCCAGCGCGGGCGCCGCATCGCGCTCGTGCGGCTCGCCGTCGAGCACGGGCCGCGCGAGGACGACTTTCGAGCGCCGTGGTTTCCGCAGGCTCCGGGCGTCGAAGAATGGGCCGAGGTGGCACAATTTCCGGCCTCGTTGCAGCAGGCGTGCTTCCCGACCGTGGCCACCGCGACGGATCCAGCGCCCTGAGGGCCCAGCCCGCATCGAGCTGAGAATTCTTTCGACAACCGGCCCGCGGCTGGTCTAGCATCGCGCCTCCGTCGTCGATTCCACCCCTCCGGAGGCCCCCCACGATGCATCGCGCATGGATTCGCCAGGCACTCGCGTCGCTCGCGCTCGCGAGCGTCGCACTGATCGCGCTCGCCGCCGTGATCGTCCCGTCGCTCGCCCTCGCGGCCGCGCCGAAGGCGCTGCACCAAGCGGGTCGCTGGCTCGTCGATGCCGACGGTCGCGCCGTGATCCTCCACGGACTGAATCAGGTCAACAAGCTGCCGCCGTACTTGCCTTCGGCCATCGGCTTCGGTGCCGATGACGCCGCGGCGATCGCGAGTGAGGGCTTCAATACCGTCCGCACTGGCATGGCCCACAAGGGCCTCGTCCCGGCGCCCGGCGTCTACGACAGCGCCTACCTCGACGACTTCGAAGCGACGGTCGATCTCCTGACGGCGCAGGGCCTCTACGTGCTCATCGACTTCCACCAGGATCTCTACGGCGAGCGCTATCAAGGCAACGGCATGGCCGAGTGGGCGACGGTCGACAGCTCGCCCACCGATCCGACGCTGCTCCCCGCCTGCAACCTCGGCTTCCCCGGCAACATCTTCAGCTGCCCGTTTCTCTGGGAGGCGTTCGATCGATTCCTCGGATTGAACGGCCACGCGACCGAGATCGGTCCGCGGGGCTTCACCCTGCAGGAAGAGTTCGCCGATGCCTGGCGCCAGGTGGCGACGCGCTTCCAGAACGACCCGTTGGTCTTTGGGTACAACCTGCTGAACGAGCCCTATCCGGGCAGCTCGACGCCGACCTGCCTGAGCCTGTTCGGGTGTCCGGGCACCGCCGACGCCCAGCTCACCGTGTTCTCGAATCTCGTGGCGCAAGCGATCCGCGAGATCGACGCGGAGACCCTCGTCTACTACGAGCCGTACGCCACCAACTTCAACGCGGGCTTTCCGACCCATCACGGCGACGTCGACGCCGGCGCCGTCGGCCTCTCGTTTCACCTCTATGCGTGTCCGACCGTGCCGAACCAGGGCCCGACCCCGGTGTCGGCGGCCTGTCGTGCGCAGGAGCAGCGCGTCTTCACGAATGCCGAGGCGCAGAGTCAGGCCTTCGCGCACGCGCCACTGCTGACCGAGTTCGGCGCGACCAACGATCTGCTGCTGATCGAGAGCATCGCGGAGCTCGCCGACGCCAACATGATGGGTTGGCAGTACTGGGCCTGGTGGAACCGCGATCCCTGCTGTGAGCGTCCCGACGAAGGCGTGATCGACGATCCGGCAAATCCCGCGACGCCGGAGCATCTCGACCAGGCCAAGCTCGACACGCTCGTGCGCCCGTTTCCGCGGGCCGTGGCGGGGACGCCGACCGGTTGGGCCTGGGATCGGGTGGCGCGGCGTTTCACGCTCGCCTACGCGACGACGCCGGTCGACGGACCGATCGCGCCCGGCGCGGTGACCGAGGTGTGGATCCCGCAGCGCCAGTTCCCGACCGGCTACGACGTCGTGGATCTGAAGGGTGCGACGGTGACGTCGGCGAACGACGCCGAGCGCCTGGAGCTCGTCGCGGCGCCCGGCGCCACCGGCGTGTCGTTCGCGGTCGTGCCGGCGGTCTGTGGCGCGACGCCGGCACTCGGATGCAAACAGCAGGTCCAGCCGAATCGCGGCACCTTCGCGCTCACGGGCAAGACCACCGCGCAAGGCAAGGATCATCTGGCGTGGTCGTGGGTCAACGGCGCCGCGACGACGCTCGCGGACTTCGGCGATCCGACCACGACGACGAGCTATCGCCTGTGCGCCTACGACGAGACGGCCGGCGTCCCGCGGCTCGTCGCGAGCTCGGGCATGGCGGCCGGCGGAACGTGCGACGGGCATCCGTGCTGGCGCGCAAGCAAGACGGGCTTTCGTTACAAGGATCCGAGCGCGAGTGCCGAGGGCGTGCGTCAGGTGGTGCTGAAAGCCGGCGCGGCGGGGCGGAGCAAGATTCAGGTCCGTGCGCAGGGCGCTACGCTCACGCTCCCGGGCCTGCCGTTCCAGCAGAACCCGAATGTCACCGTGCAACTGCGCAGCAGCACCGGCCAATGCTGGGAAGCCGCGTACGGCACGCCCGCGCAGCGGAACACCGCCGATCGGTTCAAGGATCGGGGCAACTGACGCGCCGGTCGGCGCGGAGCGAGCGCTGAGCTCGGGGACCTACTTCCCGAGCTGCTGACGCACCCAATCCAACCGTTGCTGGGTCGGGGCGTTCCCGGGATTGACCGCCGCGGCGTGCGCGAAGTGCGGCTCCGCTTCGGCGAAGCGGTTGAGTCGGATCAGCGCAATACCGAGCAGATCGGCCGGCTGCGCGGCCTCGGGCGCAAGCTCGACGGCGCGCTGCAGATGGCCGCGCGCCTCCTCGTAACGCTGCTGCTCCAGCAGGGCGATGCCGATCTTCACGCGCAGCTCGACGTCATCGGGCGCCGTGCGGACCGCCGCGATGAGCCGGTCGAGATCGTTCGCTGGCGGAACGGGTGGCGCGAGCTTGGCGCGGAGGGCGGGGAGATTGCGCTGGGCGAAGAACGATGTCGGGCTGAGCGCGATGGCGCGCTCGTAGGCGGCGACGGCGCCCGCGCGGTCGCCCTGTCGTTCCAGCACGAGCCCGAGCTGTTCCTGCGCGTAGGCCGAATCCGGGCTGATCCGGAGCGCCGCTTCCAGATGCGTGCGCGCCGTCGCGACCTCGCCCGTGCTGAAGAGCCAGGCTCCGAGGGTCTGCTGGGCGAAATAGTTGTCGTCCGAGATCGCGATCGCGTGCTCGAAGAGGGTGCGCGTGTCGTGCCAGGTGGCGATCTGCCGCGCCGCGAGCGCGCCGCAGAGTCCGAGGGCGATCGTCGCCGCGCCGACGACGGCCCCGCGCGCACGCGGCCAGCGCGCGACGAGATCGCGCAGGCTCCACGCGACCATGATCGCGATGCCGAGCACGGGAATGTAGGTGAAGCGGTCGGCGTGCCCCTGCCGGCCGGCCTGCAGCAACCCGATCACGGGCACGAGGGCGACCACGTACCAGAGCCAGCCGACGAGCAGGTAGGGGGCGCGCGCTGCGACCGCGATACAGCCGGCCGTGACGGCGAGCAGGAGGACCACGCTGCCGACGGCGAGTCCGACGTACGTCCCGAAGTCGCTGCCCGCGAGGAAGGCCGGGTGCGAGTACGTGGCACCGAGTCGCGTCGGCCAGAAAGTCTGCGCGAGGTACGTGACGTACGAGATCGGCGCATTCACGAGGCGCCATCCGATCGACATCTCGTCGGCCGAGCGTAGTCCGCCGATGGTGAACTGCGTGAAGACCGTCATCGCGAGGGCCGCGATCGTGATCGCGAAGAGCGGCAGCTTGTCCGTCAGGCGCGTGCGGGTCGGTGCCTGGGGCTGCCATCGCGACCCGAGCGGCCACACGTCGAGCAGCAGCAGGACGACGGGGAGCGACATCACCATCGTCTTGGCGGTCAAGCCGAGCACGAGCGCTGCGGCGACCAGGAGATAGCGGCCGGTTCCGCCGCGCTTCGCATAGCCGGCGTACGCGAGCAACCCGAGCATCCAGAAAAACCCCGACGTGACGTCCTTCCGCTCGGAGAGCCACGCGACCGACTCGGCGCGCAGCGGGTGGACCGCGAACAGCGCCGCCGCGAGTGCGCTCGGCCAGAGCTCGCCGGTGAGTGCCCGCAGCGCCAGGAAGAAGAGGACGGCGTTCGCGGCGTGCCAGGCGGCGTTCACCAGGTGCGGCGGTCCGGGATCGGCGCCGAACAGGCTGAAGTCGAGCTGATGCGTCACCCAGGTGAAGGGCTGCCAGCTCGGCTCGATCGCGGTGAGCGCCCACTGCAGGTTGGTGGCGCTCAGCCCCGACCGGACCTCGGGCCGCAAGACGAGCAGGTAATAGTCGTCGAGGGACACGAACTCGAAGTCCGCCGTTTGCGCGTAGAGGCCGACGACGGCGACGACGAGCGCGAGGCAGACGGCGAGCACCGTCCACCGTTCGTCCGGTCGCGGGGCGCCGGCTCCTCGAGAGGTCACGCGGCCTTCAGATCACAGAACCGCTCGGCGTGTCACACGACCGCCGTTTCCCGCTCTCGCATGCCATCTGCGGTGGGGTCGGCGTGGGCGGGAGCGGATTCGAGCTACTCGGTCACGTCTCCGCCCGCCACAATGCGCGTGCGATGCTCGAACCCGATCTCGTCCTCCAAGGACGCTACCGCATCATCGAAGCCCTCGGCCGTGGCGGCATGGGCGCCGTCTACCTCGCCACCGACCAGACCTTCGGCAGTACCGTCGCGATCAAGCAGACGCTCTGCGAAGGCGCCGATCTCGAGCGGGCCTTCCAACGCGAAGCCCGACTCCTGAACGGACTGCGCCATCCGGCGCTCCCGGTCGTGATCGACTACTTCCTCGAGGCGCGTGGGCAGTTCCTCGTGATGCAGTACATTCCGGGCGACGACTTCGGCGCGCTGATGGATCAGCGGCAAGCGCCGTTCGCGCCCGGCCAGGTCGTGCAGTGGGGCACGCAGCTCCTCGACGCGCTTCAATATCTCCACGAGCACGATCCCCAGATCATTCACCGCGACATCAAGCCGCGAAACCTGAAGCTGACGCCGCGGGGCGAGGTCGTGCTGCTCGATTTCGGTCTGTCGAAGAGCACGCCGGTCGAGTCGCACGTCGCCGGCACCAGCGTGAGCGTCCTCGGCTACACGCCGCACTACGCGCCGTTCGAGCAGATCCAAGGGCAGGGGACCGATCCGCGGAGCGATCTCTTCGCGCTCGCGGCGACCCTCTATCATTTGCTGACGGCGACGTTGCCGCCCGATGCGATGGTGCGCGCGCTGACCACCATGAACGGACAACCCGATCCGTTGCAGCCCGCGCACGTCGTGAATCCCGCGGTGCCGGAGGCGCTCGGCGCCGTGGTGCATCAGGCGATGGCGATGGGCCGCGATCAGCGGCCGGAGTCGGCGGTGGCGCTGCGAGCGGCCTTGCAGGCGGCGGCGGCCGGGCTGCCCCTGCCGGTTTCTGTGGCTTCCGCGACTGCGGAAGCGGCGACGATCTTCGCGCCGCCGCGCGTCGACGTCGCGTCGCTCGTGGCGTCCGAAGCCTTGGCGTCCGCGGCCAAGCAGGGTCGCGCGCGGGCCTGGGCGCGCCCGTGGCTCGCCACCGTCAGCGTCTTCGGGATGGTCATGGCGATCGGGCTCGTCGTTGCCGTGCCCGGTCGGCTGCGGCCGACGGTGCCCGCGATGGACGATGGTGCGACGGCGTTCATCGCCATTCCGCCGGCCGAACGCACCTTCGCCTTCCAAAGCGCGTCGATCGCCGCCGACGGCACGATCGCGCGCGCCGAGCTGCAGGGCCGCTCGTATCGGGAGGATCTCGGGACGGGCATGGGCATCGAGATGGTCGCGCTTCCCGCCGGCGATTTTCAGATGGGGAATGCCAGCGCGGCGTACCCCGACGAGATGCCGCAGCACGCGGTCGCGCTCCAGCCCTTCTATCTCAGCCGCCACGAGGTGACGCAGGCGCAGTGGCGGGCCGTGGCGACGGGCCTGCCGCGGGTCACGCGCGCGCTCGATCCCGATCCGTCCGGGTTCAAGGGCGACGATCTCCCGGTCGAGCAAGTGTCGTGGGACGACGCGATCGAGTTCTGTGAGCGACTCTCCCGGAAGACGCGTCACGCGTATCACCTGCCGAGCGAGGCGCAGTGGGAGTACGCGGCGCGGGGCGGGACGACGACCGCGTTCGCGTTCGGCCCGACGCTCGCGCCGACGCTCGCGAGCTTCGACGCGACGGTGCCCTTCGGCCCCGCACCGCGCGGTAGCGCGCCGACGCAGACGTCGGCGGTCGGGACCTTCGGCGTGGCGAACGCCTTCGGGCTCTACGACATGCACGGCAACATCGCGGAGTGGTGTCTCGGCGAGTATCACCCGAGCTACGTGGGAGCGCCCGCGGACGGCCGTCCGTGGCTCACGCAGGGTGACATCGATCGCCGCGTGGTGCGGGGCGGCTCGTGGGACGACCTCGCGGTCGATTGCCGTTCGGCCAATCGCTACAGCTATCCGCGCGACGGCCGGCAGCGCACGATCGGGTTCCGCTTGGCGATGTCGTTGCAACCGGTGGCGGCGTCCGCGCAGACGGCGACCGCCGGCGCGGACACGCCCGCCCTGCCGCGGCGCGTTCCGGATCCACCCTCGCCCGGCCAATCCTAAGCGGGCTTCGCGGCGGGGCGATCGACGGCCGCGCGTACGACGGCGCGGAGGCGGGTGATCACGGCCTTCTCGTCGAGCCCGAGGTCGGCGGTCTCGCCTTCGGCGACGGCGTCGAGCGTGCGCTCGAGCGTGAAGAGCATGATCGCGTCGTCGACGCGGGCAGAGGCTTCGGCGCGGCCCCGCCGGCCGCGCATGCGTGCCAGGAGCTCGAGCTGCCGCCGGCGCTGCGCGCGATGGAAGCGGCGCACGACCGCGTCGGTCGCGACGAGCGCCCGCAAGCTCGCGCGCAAGCCCTTCCAGCGGCGGTGGTGCTCGAGCACGAACGCGACGATCCGTTCCGCGCGCTCGGCGGCCGAGGCCGGATCGGCGAGCGTCGTGCCGATGGCCTGCCATTCGGCCGTCACCCAGTCCTCGTAGGCGGCGAGCAGGATCGTCCGCTTGTCGGGGAAGTGCTTGTAGAACGTCGCGGGCGCATAGCCGGCGGCGCGAGCGAGCCGGTTCGAGTCGGTGCCGTGGTAGCCGTCGCGGTTGAAGACGGCGGCGGCGGCTTCCACCAGGCGAGCGCGGGTCTCGGCCGGCCGGCCGCGTTTCGGCCGGGCGGGACGTCGACGGGGAGGGCGCACCGGCCGGCGGCGTGGGGCTGCGTCGGCAACTTCGTCGGGGGCTTCCATCAACGTGGTGATATTTGTATCACTAGCGCATGTCCACCACCCAGGCCGCCGTTGCTTCGCCCCCCCGTGTCGTTGCGCTCGCCGTCGGCGACACCAGCCGCTCCCTTCGCCGTCATGCCGTTGGTGCGTCCGACGCACGGCGCTACGCGATCGTCGACGGCGTACGGCTCGCCTATGACGACGTCGGCCGCGGACCGACGGTCGTGTGCCTGCACGCGATCGGGCACGGTGCCAGCGACTTCGCGCGCCTGGCGGGGCGGCTCGCCGATCGCCATCGGGTGCTCGCGCTCGATTGGCCGGGGCAGGGGTGGTCCGATCCCGATCGCTCGCCGCCGTCGGCGCGTCGGTACGCCGAGCTGCTCGCGGGTGTGCTCGCCGCGCTCGACGCCGGCCCGATCGTGCTGGTCGGCAACTCGATCGGTGGAGCCGCCGCCATCGAGTACGCCGCCAGGCATCCCGCGCAGGTGCGCGGTCTCGTGCTCGCCAATCCGGGCGGCCTCGACGCGTTCGACGTCGTGAAGCGCGTCGCCTGCGGCATGATGGCGCGCTTCTTCCGCGCCGGCGCGCGCGGGGCGCGCTGGTTTCCGACCGCGTTCGGCGCGTACTACCGCTCGGCGGTGCTGATGCGCGCGCCCGCGGCGGCGCAGCGCGCGCGCATCGTGGCGTCGGCCGCGGAGATCGCGCCGATCCTCGCGGACGCCTGGGCCGGGTTCGCGCGCTCGGAGTCGGATCTCCGTCCGCTCGCGCCGCGCATCGGCTGCCCGGTGCTCTTCACGTGGGCGACGCGCGATCGCTTCGTGCAGCTCGGCCGCAGTCGCCCGGCCATTGGCACGTTCCCGCAGGCGCGGGTGGTGAAGCTGCCGGCCGGGCATGCTCCGCAGCTCGAAACCCCCGAGCCATTCGAGGCCGAAGTCGAGAGCTTCCTCGCGACGCTCGCCTGACGGCGGGAAATTTCCCTTCCGAATTACGCTGGGGTATCCCTGGCGCGTGTTGCTGCGCGGCTCGTGTCAATGTGGGAAGGTGCGGTTTCGGGTGCAGTCCGACACGCCCTATCCCTTCATGTACTGCTACTGCTCGATTTGCCGGAAGACGACGGGCGCGCTCACCAGCAACGTGATGGGGAAACGCGCGACGCTCGCCGTCACCGGCGCGAAGCATTTACGCTGCCATCACGCCGTCGTGCGACGGCCGGGCAAGCGGGCCGTGCGGAGCACGGGCGAGCGTTGGTTCTGCGGCGAGTGCGGGAGCCATCTCTACGTGCTCGACGATCGTTGGCCTGAAGGCGTGTGGCCGAACGCGGCGGCCATCGACACGCGGCTTCCGACGCCGCCGTCGCAGGTGCACCTGATGCTGCGCTCCAAGCCGGACTGGGTGCCGACACCCGGGCGCGGCCCGCGGTTCCCCGAGTATCCCGAGCGCTCGATCGCCGACTGGCATGCGCAGCACGGGCTCGACGGCCGGTCGTCGGCCACGCGTGGCCGCAAGCGGGCGTCGTCGTGAGCGGACGCCTCGTCGGAGCCGATCTCCGCGATCTCCGTCACGCCAAGCGGCTGCTCGAGCAGACGAGCCTCGCGATCCGCATCAGCAACGTCATCGGCATTCCGATCGAGCGCGGCATCGAGATGCTGCCGAAGCGCGCGTCGGCGATCGTGACCGGCGCCACGCGGCGCGCGTTGCAGTCGGCGCTGCGCTTCGCGCTCGTGACGCTCGCCGACGATCCCGGCGAGCCGTCCGCCGATCTCTTCCACAAGGTGCTGGTCACGGCGACCGGTGCCGGCGGCGGCCTCTTCGGCCTGCCCGCGCTCGCGATCGAGCTGCCGATCTCGACGACGATCATGCTGCGCTCGATCGCCGACGTAGCCCGCAGCGAAGGCGAGCGCATCATGGAGCCCGACACCAAGCTCGCCTGCCTGCAGGTGTTCGCACTCGGCGGCCGCGCGAAGAACGACGACGCGGCCGAGTCGGCGTACTTCGCCATCCGCGCCACGCTGGCCCGCGCGCTCTCCGAAGCGGCGCAGTTCATGGCGGAGAAGGGCATCGCCCAGGAAGGGGCTCCCGCGATCGTGCGCTTCATCGTGCAGGTGGCCGCGCGCTACGGCGTCGTGGTCTCGGAGAAGACGGCGGCCCAGGCGCTGCCGCTGATCGGCGCGGCCGGCGGCGCCGTCGTGAACGCGCTCTTCATGGATCATTTCCAGGACGTCGCCCGCGGCCATTTCATCGTCCGGCGTCTCGAGCGCACGTACGACCACGAGACCGTGCGCCAGGCCTACGTCGAGGCGCGCTGATGCCCCCGAATCCGATCACCCGCTTCCGCCGCTGGTTCGCCGAGGCCGAGCGCGCGCACGTGCCGCTCCCCGAGGCGATCGCGCTCGCCACGGCCGATCGCCGTGGCCGGCCGTCGGTGCGTTTCGTGCTGTTGAAGCACGTCGACGCGCGCGGCTTCGTGTTCTTCACCGACGGACGGAGTCGGAAGGGCGGCGAGCTCGCCGCGAATCCCGAGGCTGCGCTCGCCTGCTATTGGGACGCGCTCGGGAAGCAGGTGCGGGTCGAGGGGCGGGTGTCGCGGGTGACGATCGCCGAGGCCGACGCCTACTGGTCGACGCGGCCACGCGCGAGCCGTCTCGCCGGCGCGGCCTCGCGGCAAAGTGCGACGCTCGCGAAGCAGGCGGACTTGCTGAGGCGCTGGAGGGAGCTGGGACGGCAACATCCGAGCGACGACGTCCCGCGCCCCGCCGCGTGGATGGGCTATCGCATCACCCCGCGCGCGATCGAGTTCTGGACGCGCGGCGACTTTCGGCTGCACCACCGCGAGCGCTTCGAGCGCCGCGGCGGCGCCTGGACCCGGAGACTCCTGCAACCATGATCGACCTGACCGCGCTCACCGCCGAGCTGACGCCGACCGAGCTGCACGTGATCGAGCGTCCCGACCTGGCTCTCACCGCCTTCATCGCACTCGACGATCTCCGCCTGGGCCCGGCGTGTGGCGGCATCCGCTGGCGTGCCTACCCCACCGTCGCCGACGGCGTGCGCGACGTGCTGCGGTTGGCGCGCGCGATGTCCTCCAAGAACAGTTTTGCCGAGCTCGGCTTCGGCGGCGGCAAGGCGGTCGTCCTCCGCCACGCCGACATGGATCCGGCAGCGGCGTTTCCCGTGTTGGGCGAGGTCATCGAAGCGCTCGGCGGACGGTACGTGACGGCGTGCGATTACGGGACGACGGCGGCCGAGCTCGCGCTCGTGACGGCGCGGACGACGCGCGTGCTGGTCGAGGACGAGCCCGGACTGCTCGATCTCGCGACGGCGAGCGGCGTCGTCGCGGCGATGCGGGCGATCTGGCAGCGCGTGGCCGACCGCGACGACCTCGCGGGCGCGCGCGTCGTCGTGCAAGGCGTCGGCGACGTCGGGTTGCAGCTCGTGCGGCTGCTCGCCGAAGCCGGTGCCGAGGTCGCGTTCACCGAGATCGACGAGGAGCGCGCGGAGATGTGCAGCGTCGAGTGCGACGCGCCGCGGATCGAGGCGCAGCGCATCTTCGAGCGGCCGATGGATCTCTTCGCGCCGTGTGCGATCGGCGAGGTGGTCACCGACGAGGTGGCCCGCACGATCGCGACCAAGGGCATCGCCGGCGCCGCCAACAATCAGCTGGCGACGCCGACGGCGGGCCGTCTGCTGCACGAGCGCGGCATCTGGTACGCCCCGGATTTCGCGGCCAACGCGGGCGCGGTGATCGCCGGGTTCGAATGCGGGAACGGACGCGGCGCCGGCGCGCTCGCGACGGTCGAGCGCATCGAGGAACGGGTGCGGCGCGTGTTCGCGCTCGTGGACGCGCGTGGGCTCCTGCCGCAGGAGGCGGCGTTGACGCTCGCCACCGAGCGTCTCGACGCCGCGGGGCCGCGCGCGGCGACGGTCGCGATCGTGCGGCATTAGTAAATCTTCTCGACGCGATCATCGTAATTCACTTTGGTTGATCTTGCGGTCCTGAGGATCGCCGGTATTATTCGCGACCGCGTGGCTCAGGTATTTCACCGCAGCACGAACACGATTGCGCGCGTGAGCATCTTCGGTGCGCTCTTCGTGGTCGGCGTTGCCGGCTACGGCCTCAACCTGATCAACCGGTCGTCCTACGTGACGCAGGCGAACGTGGCGATCGAGCAGCCCGTGCCCTTCAGTCATCGCCATCACGCGGGCGAGCTCGGCATCGATTGTAGATATTGCCACACGTCCGTCGAGATCGGCGCCAACGCCGGCGTCCCGCCGACCCAGACCTGCATGAACTGTCACCGGCAGATCTGGCTCGACAGTCCGACGCTCGAGCCGGTGCGCGCGAGCTACCGCACCGACGTCTCCATTCCGTGGGTCAAAGTCCACGATCTTCCCGACTTCGTCTATTTCAACCACTCGATTCACGTCGCGAAGGGCGTCGGGTGCGAAACGTGCCACGGCCGCGTCGACCACATGAATCTCACATGGCAGCAGAATTCGTTGCAGATGGAATGGTGCTTCGACTGTCATCGCAATCCCGAGCGCTACGTCCGTCCCAAATCGGAGGTCTTCACGATGGGATGGCAGCCCGCAGGTGATCAGCTCGAGATCGGGCGTGAGCTCGTGAAGGCCAACGACGTGCATCCCAAGACCGATTGCGACACGTGTCACCGATGAGCGACCCGACGAATCCGACCACGCCGACACCCGCGCTCGATCTCGAGCAGGTGCGCACCGAGCTCGCCAGCGCGCGGGGCCGGCACTATTGGCGGAGCCTCGACGAGCTCGCGAACCGCCCGGGGTTCGATGCGCTGATGGCGCGCGAGTTCCCGCGCCAGGCGCCCGGCCTGCTCGACGCGGTCGATCGCCGTCAGTTCATGCAGCTGATGGGCGCGTCGCTCGCGCTCGCGGGCCTTTCGGCCTGCACCCGCCAGCCGGCCGAAACCATCATGCCGTACGTGAAGGCGCCGGAAGACATCATTCCGGGTCGGCCGCTCTACTTCGCGACCGCCATGCCCATCGGCGGCATCGGCACCGGCCTGCTGGTCGAGAGCCACATGGGACGGCCGACCAAGATCGAGGGCAATCCCGATCATCCGTCCAGCCTCGGCGCGACCGACGCGTTTGCGCAGGCGTCGGTGCTCGGTCTCTACGATCCCGACCGTTCGCAGGTGATCAGCAGCGCCGGCGAGATCCGGCCGTGGAGCGCCTTCACGGCGGCGCTCGATCAGGCCCTCGCCGCGCAGACCGCGAGCGGTGGTGCCGGCCTCCGCATCCTCACCGACAACATCACGTCGCCGACGCTCGCTGGGCAGATCGCGGCGCTCCTGACGAAGTACCCCAACTCGCACTGGCACCAATGGGATCCGATTGCGCGGGATTCCGCGCGGCTCGGGGCGCGCATGGCGCTCGGGGTCGACGCCGACGTGCGCTACCGGTTCGTCGACGCCGACGTGGTCGTGGCGCTCGACGCGGATTTCCTCGGCAGCGGTCCGGCGCAGGTGCGCAATCTCCGCGATTTCAGCGTGCGCCGGAAGCCGGGCGGATCGATGAACCGGCTCTACGCCGTCGAGAGCTCGCCGACGGTGACGGGCGCGCGGGCCGATCACCGCATGGCCGTCAAGGCGAGTGCCGTCGAGTTCTTCGCGTGGGCGCTCGCGGGACAGCTCGGTGTGGCCCCGCAGAAGCCGAAGAACGTTCCGCCCGAGTACGCCAAGTGGATTGCCGCGCTGGCCAAGGATCTGATGGCGCATCGGGGGCGCAGCATCGTCGTGCCAGGCGATCACCAGTCGCCGGGCGTGCATGCGCTGGCCCACGCCTTGAACATCGCGCTCGGCAACGTCGGCAAGACCGTGATCTGCACGGAGCCGGTGGCGGCCCAGCCGGTCTACTCGATGGCCTCGCTGAAAGAGCTCGTCGCCGCGATGGCCGCGGGGCAGGTCGACGTGCTGCTGATGCTGGGCACCAATCCGGTCGCGACGGCCCCGGCCGATCTGGACTTTGCCGCGCGTCTCGAAAAGGTCGGGTTCCGTGCCCATCTCGGTCTTTACGACGACGAGACGGCGCAGCTCTGCCACTGGCACATCCCGGAAGCGCACTACCTCGAGAGCTGGGGCGACGTGCGCTCGGAAGAGGGGACGATCAGCATCATCCAGCCGCTGATCGCGCCGCTCTACGACGGCAAGTCCGTGCTGGAGGTGATGGCCGCGGCGAACGGGCGCCCGCAATCCGGGTACGACCTGGTGCGCGCGTTCTGGGGCGACAAGCGGAAGGCCGCCGGCGACTTCGACCGGTGGTGGCGGACGACCCTGCACGACGGGCTCATCCCGGACACCGCGCTCGCCCCGAAGGCCATCGGTGTGCGGAGCAACTGGATCGACACGATCATCCAGAATCACGATGGCAAGCAGGACGATACTGAAGGGCTCGAGCTCGTCTACCGCCTCGACTCCGGCGTGCTCGACGGCCGCTTCGCCAACAACGGGTGGCTGCAAGAGGCGCCGCGGCCGATCACGAAGCTCACGTGGGACAACGCGGCCCTCATCAGCCCGGCCACCGCGCGGCGCCTGAAGCTCCAGAACGAGGACGTTGTCGAGCTCACGCACCGTGGGCGCAAGCTCGAGGTGCCGGTCTGGATCGTGCCGGGCAACGCCGACGACTCGATCACGCTGGCGCTCGGCTACGGCCGGAAGCGCGCGGGCCGGGTCGGCGACGGCGTCGGCGTCGATGCCAATCTCATCCGGACGAGCGACGCGGCGTGGATCGCGGCCGGCGTCACGCTCGCGAAGACCCCCCGGACGTACCCGCTCGCCACCACGCAAGAGCATCACAGCATGGAGGGCCGCCACCTCGTTCGTGAGGCGACGCTCGCCGAGTACACGCACGAGCCCGCGTTCGCGCGCGAGCTGGTGGAAGAGCCCGCCAAGGACATGACGATGTACCCGCCGCATCCGTACGAGGGCGCGGCGTGGGGCATGACCATCGATCTCGCGTCGTGCGTCGGCTGCAACGCGTGCGTGATCGCGTGCAACGCGGAGAACAACATCCCGGTCGTCGGCAAGGAGCAGGTCGCCGCAGGTCGCGAGATGCAGTGGATCCGCATCGATCGTTATTTCGAGGGCGAGGAGACCAACCCGACGATCGTCCACCAGCCGGTGCCTTGCATGCAGTGCGAGAACGCGCCCTGCGAGGTCGTCTGTCCGGTGAACGCGACCGTGCACAGCAGCGAAGGCCTGAACGACATGGTCTACAACCGCTGCGTCGGCACGAAGTACTGCTCGAACAACTGTCCCTACAAGGTCCGGCGCTTCAATTTCTTCAAGTACCAGGATTGGACCACCGAGAGCCTGAAGCTCGCCCGCAATCCCGACGTCACGGTGCGTTCGTACGGCGTGATGGAGAAGTGCACCTATTGCGTGCAGCGCATCAGCCAGGCGCGCATCGTTTCGCGCCGCGAGGATCGCGACGTCCGTGACGGCGAGGTCGTGACCGCGTGCGCGCAAGCGTGCCCGGCCGGCTCGATCGTGTTCGGCGATCTCAACGATCCCGAGAGCCGCGTCGCCAAGACCAAAGCGGATGCCCGCAACTACTCGCTCCTCGGCGATCTCAACACCCGGCCGCGTACGACCTACCTGGCGTCCGTCCGCAATCCGAATCCGGAGCTCGAGTCGTGAGCCCGCCGCCGACGTCGCCGCCGGACGTCACCGTGCGCCAGCCGTTCATCGAGCCGGGCCATACCTTCGAATCGGTCACCGACAAGATCGGCGCGATCGTCCTCGACCAGGGCGTGCGGCGCGGCTGGCTGATCGGCTTCACGATCTCGTTCGCGCTGCTCATGCTCCTGCTGTTCGCGCTCACCAACCTGGTCGCGCAAGGCATCGGCATCTGGGGCATCAACGTGCCGGTCGCGTGGGGCTTCGACATCGTCAACTTCGTCTGGTGGATCGGCATCGGCCATGCCGGCACGCTGATCTCGGCGATCCTCTTGTTGCTGCGCCAGCAGTGGCGCACGTCGATCAATCGGTTCGCCGAGGCGATGACGCTCTTCGCGGTCGCCTGCGCCGGGATCTATCCAATCGCCCACCTCGGGCGGCCGTGGCTCGCGTACTGGCTCTTCCCCTATCCGAACACGATGGGAATGTGGCCGAACTTCCGCAGCCCGCTCGTGTGGGACGTCTTCGCGGTTTCTACCTACGCGACGGTGTCGTTCATGTTCTGGTTCGTTGGGCTGATTCCCGACCTCGCGACCCTGCGCGACCGCTCGGAAAGCCGCGTCGGCCGTTTCATCTACGGCATGCTCGCGATGGGCTGGCGCGGGTCGGCGCTGCACTGGCACCGCTACGAGACGGCCTATCTGCTGCTTGCCGGCCTCTCGACGCCGCTCGTCGTGTCCGTGCACACGATCGTCAGCTTCGACTTCGCGGTGTCGGTCGTCCCCGGCTGGCACGCCACCATCTTCCCGCCGTACTTCGTCGCGGGCGCGATCTACGCCGGGTTCGCGATGGTGTTGACACTCGCGATTCCGCTCCGGCGCTACTACGGGCTCCAAGATTTCATCACGCTCCGCCACCTCGACAACATGGCGCGCGTGATGCTCGCGACCGGGCTCGTTGTCGCGTACGGCTACATGATGGAGACCTTCGTCGCCTGGTACAGCGCCAGCAACTACGAAGCGTTCATGGTCACGAACCGCTTCTTCGGGCCCTACAACAAGCTCTACTGGGCCTTGATCTTCTGCAACGTGATCGCGCCGCAGGTTCTGTGGTTCAAGAAGCTGCGTCTGCACCAGGGCTGGCTCTTCCTGACGTCGATCATCGTGTCGATCGGGATGTGGCTCGAGCGCTACATCATCATCGTCGTCAGCCTGCACCGTGATTTCCTGCCGTCGTCGTGGGGCATGTACGCCGGAACGCGCTGGGATTGGGCGACGTTCGTCGGGACGATGGGCCTGTTCATGAGCCTGCTCTTCTTGTTCATCCGCTTCCTGCCGATGATCTCGATCTTCGAGATGCGGACGATGGTCCCCGACGCCAAGGTCGATGAAGACGCGCATGCGGGTGGTGCCCATTGAAGCGTAGCCCGCTGCACGGATTGATGGCCGAGTTCGGCACCCCGACGGCGCTCGTCGCCGCGATCCACAAGGCGCGCGCCGCCGGCTACCGCACGATGGACGCCTACTCGCCGATTCCCGTCGAAGAGGTCGCCGAGGCGCTCCACATCCACGATCGCAAGCTGCCGCTGCTGGTGCTGATCGGCGGCATCGTCGGCTGCATCGGCGGCTTTGCGCTCGCGACCTGGACGTCCGTCGTCGACTATCCGATCAACGTCGGCGGCCGTCCGCTGTTCAGCTGGCCGTCGTTCATCCCGATCACGTTCGAGTGCACGGTGCTGGTCGCCGCGCTGAGCGCGGTGCTCGGCCTGCTCGCGTTGAACGGGCTGCCGATGCCGTACCACCCCGTGTTCAACGTGCCCCAGTTCGCGCTCGCGACGCGCGAAAAATTCTTCCTCTGCATCGAGGCGACCGACCCGCAGTTCGACCTGAAAGAGACGCGGCGTTTTCTCGAGACCCTCGAAGCGCTCAGCATCGCGGAGGTCGAGGACTGATGGCCGTCCGAGTGCCGACGTGCGTGCGGGCCGCGAGCCTCGCGCTGTTCGTGCTGGTCGCGCCGGGTTGCCGGCAGGACATGCACGATCAGCCGAGATACGAGCCGCTCGAGCACAGCGACTTCTTCCGGGACGGTCGCGCGTCGCGCCCGCGCCTCGTCGGCACCGTCGCGCGCGGCCGGCGCGACGACGACGCGCTGCTCGTGTCGGGCAAGAACGACGGCGCGCTTTCCGAGGTCTTCCCGGCTCCCGTGACCGCAGCGACCCTGCAGCGAGGCCGCCAGCGGTTCGACATCTATTGCTCGCCTTGTCACGACCGGGTCGGAACGGGGCAGGGCATGATCGTCGAGCGCGGCTACAAGCGGCCGACGTCGTTCCACGACGAGCGTCTGCGCGGCATGCCGCCGGGCTACTTCTTCGACGTCATGACCAACGGCTTCGGCGTGATGCCGAGCTACGCCGCGCAGGTGCCGGTGGCCGATCGATGGGCGATCGCCGCCTACATCAGGGCGCTGCAACTGAGCCAGCACGCGACCCTCGCGGAAGTCCCGGAGAAGGAACGCACCGCGCTGCTGACGGGGAAGCCGGCCGAGGACGAAGCGGCGCCTGCGGCCGAGCATGAGGGCCACCATCATGAGTGAGCCCGTGCGCACGACCGCCTTCGATCTTCCGGCCGACCACGTGTTGCACCGCGTGCAGAGCGCGGCGCTGGTCGTCGCCGGCCTTGGCGTCATCGCCTGCGTCGTCGGCCTCTTCGCGGCGCGCCAGCAGTTCTTCCAGGCCTACTTGATCGCGTACCTGTTCTTCATCGGCCTGGCGCTCGGCTCGATGGCGGTGCTGATGATCCAGTACGTGACGGGCGGCGCATGGGGTGCCGTGATCCGGCGCCTGCTCGAGTCGGCGACGCGCACGCTGCCGTTGATGGCGCTGCTCTTCCTGCCCATCGCGTTTGGTCTCACGCATCTCTACGAGTGGGCCATCCCCGAGCACGTCGCGCACGACCCGATCCTGCAGCACAAGAGCCTCTACCTGAACGTGCCGTTCTTCCTCGGCCGCGCGGTCTTCTATTTCGCCGCGTGGCTCACAACCGCCTATTTCCTGAACCGCTGGTCGCTCGAGCAGGATGCGGGCGCCGATCCCCGGCTCACGCGCCGGCTCGAGATGCTGAGCCGCGGCGGGCTCTTGCTGTACGCCCTCACCATGACGTTCGCGTCGATGGACTGGGGCATGTCGCTCGAGCCGCATTGGTTCTCGACGATCTACGGCGTGATGTTCATGGGTCAGCAGGGCCTGTCGACCTTCGCCTTCATGATCCCGATGGCGGCGTTGCTGGCCGCGCGGCCGCCGTTCTCGCGCATCATCGGCGCCGATCAGTTCCACGATCTCGGCAAGCTGATGCTCGCGTTCGTGATGCTCTGGGCCTACTTCGCGTTCTCGCAGTTCCTCATCATCTGGTCGGCGAACCTGCCCGAAGAGATTCCCTGGTATCTCCGCCGTACCCAGCACGGCTGGCAGTGGGTGGCGTTGGTGCTGTTCGTCATCCACTTCGCCCTGCCGTTCATCGTGCTGCTCTCGCGCGACGTGAAGCGCCACGCGCGCGCGGTCTCGGTCGTCGCGGTCCTCTTGATCGCGGCCCGCTTCGTCGACCTCTTCTGGTTGCTGCGTCCCGCGGTCGCGCCCGAGGGGTTCGCGATCCACTGGCTCGACCCCGCGGCGATCGCGGCGGTCGGCGGCATGTGGGTCTGGCTCTTCGTCGCGGAGCTGAAGACGCGACCCCTGTTGCCCCTGAACGATCCGGCGATTCCGGTGGAGGCCTGAGATGAGCACGCTCAGTCATCCCGAGCCGCAAGCGCCGACGCCGGACGTCCACGTGGGTCACGAGGAACGCGACGTCCACGCGCTTCCGATCGCACTGGCCGCGCTCGCCCTCGCGATCGTGGCGGCGCTGTCCTTCGTCTCGATGAATCTGCTCTTCAAGATCCTCGCCGCGGGACAAGCGCAACGCTCCGCGCAGCCGAGCCCGCTCGCGGGCAAGTACGGCTTGAAGGAGCCGCCGGCGCCGCGTCTGCAGACGGCACCGCTGAAGGATCTGCAAGAGTTGCGCGCCCGCGATGCGGCGGCGCTGCAGCACTACGCCTGGGTCGATCGCGAGGCGGGCGTCGTGCGGATTCCGATCGCGCGCGCCATCGAGATCCTCGCCGAGCGCGGCTTGCCCGCCCGGACGACGGTTCCGAAGGAGAAGCCATGACCGCGCGGCCCCGTCAGAGCCTGGTCGTTGGGATTCTCGGGCTCGCCCTGGCGCTCGCGCCGGCCGGCGTCGGCGCCGTGATCGAGTCGGGCGCGAGTGGCGGGATCATGGAGCCGGCCGACGTGCGGCCCGCCGCGCTCCGCGAGGTCGGCATCGATCAGCGCCTCGGCGAGACGCTGCCCCTCGACGCGACCTTCACCGACGACCACGGCCGCGCCGTGAAGCTCGGAGACCATTTCGGCACGAAGCCGGTCGTGCTCGTGATGACGTATTTCGAGTGCCCGATGCTCTGCACGCTCGTGCTGAACGGCCTCGGCAAGACGCTGAAGACGATGAACTTCGAGCCCGGGAAAGAGTTCGACGTCGTGGCGGTGAGCTTCGACCCGCGCGACACGCCGGACATCGCCGCCAAGAAGAAGGCGGTCTACGTCGCCGACTACGGTCGCCCGGCGACGGCCGACGGCTGGCACTTCCTCACCGGGGCGCAACCGGAGATCGAGCGCGTCGCGAAGGCCGTCGGCTTCCGCTACCGCTGGGTGCCCGAGGAGAAGCAGTTCGCGCACGCGGCCGCCGTCATGGTTGCGACGCCCGACGGCCAGCTCTCGCACTATTTCTACGGCGTCGAATACGCGCCGCGTGACCTCCGTCTCGGCCTGATCGAGGCCGCCGATCACAAGATCGGCTCGGCCGTCGATGCGCTGCTGCTGTTCTGCTACCGCTACGACCCGGCCACCGGAAAGTACGGCGCCATCGCGCTCAACATGGTGCGCATCGGCGGGGTCGCGACGGTGCTCGCGATCGGGGCGTTCATGACGGTGATGTTCCGCCGCGAGGCCCTCGCCGAGCGGCGCCGCAAAGGGAGTGTCTGAGACCATGCTCGAACGTCTCGGCCTCATGCCCCCGCAGGCATCGACCGTCGCCGGACAGGTCGATCTGCTCTACGCCTTCCTGCTCCTGGTGTCGGCGTTCTTCTCGATCTTGATCGCCGGCGCGGTGATCGGGCTGTCGATCAAGTATCGCCGCCGTCCCGGCGAGTTCGTGCGAACCCCGCACATCCACGGCTCGACGGCGCTCGAGATCGCGTGGTCGATCATCCCGTTCGGCATCACGATGATCATGTTCTTCTGGGGTGCGCACCTGTTCATCACCCTGAAGCGTCCGCCGGACAACGCGTTGCAGGTGAACGTCGTCGGCAGGCAGTGGATGTGGAAGGTGCAGCACCTCGAAGGCCGGCGCGAGATCAACGAGCTGCACGTGCCGCTCGGCCGTCCGGTCAAGGTGACGCTCACCTCCGAGGACGTGATCCACAGCTTCTACGTGCCGGCGTTCCGCATCAAGCAAGACGCCGTCCCGGGGCGCTACACGACCACCTGGTTCGAGGCGACGAAGATCGGCAGCTACCACCTCTTCTGTGCCGAGTACTGCGGCACCGTGCACTCCGGAATGATCGGCCAGGTCGTCGTCATGGAGCCGGCCGCCTATCAGGCGTGGCTTGCCGGTGACGGCGCGGACGGCGCCACCGCGGGAGCGGCTGGCGGCATCTCGGTGACGGCGACCGGTGAAGGCCTCTTCGGTCAGCTCGGCTGCGCCACGTGTCATCAGGCCGGGAGCGTGCTCGGTCCGCAGCTTGCCGGTCTTCCCGGGACGTCGGTGACGCTGCAAGACGGCAGCTCCATCAAGGCTGACGATGACTATCTACGCGAGTCCATCCTCAACCCGCAGGCGAAGCTCGTGAAGGGTTTTGCGCCGGTGATGCCGACCTTCAAAGGGCAGGTGAGCGAGGAGCAACTCCTGGCGCTGATTGCCTACATCAAGTCGCTCGGGTCCAGCGCGGGCGGCGCTCCAGGCACCACGCCGGCCGGCTCAGGCGGACCCGATGCTGGGCAACGAAAGACGGACTCATGACCAGCACCACCAATTATCTCAACGCCGACTACGGCATCTGGTCCTGGCTGCTCACGAAGGACCACAAACGGATCGCGATCCTCTATCTGATCTCGATCACGTTCATGTTCGTGCTCGGCGGCCTCTTCGCGCTGATGTTGCGCCTCGAGCTGCTGACGCCGGCGGGCGATCTGCTGGCGGCCGACACGTACAACAAGTTCTTCACCATGCACGGCATCATCATGGTGTTCTTCTTCCTGGTGCCGTCGATCCCCGCCGTGCTCGGCAACTTCCTGATCCCCATGATGATCGGGGCGCGCGACCTGGCGTTTCCCCGGCTGAATCTCGCGAGCTGGTACATCTACATCTTCGGGGCGGCGTTCACGCTCTACGCCGTGGTCACCGGCGGCGTCGACACCGGCTGGACGTTCTACACGCCGTACAGCACGGCGGTCGCCAACACGAAGGTCATTCCCGCCGCGCTCGGCATCTTCATCAGCGGTTTCTCGTCGATCCTGACCGGGCTGAACTTCATCGTCACGATCCATCGCATGCGCGCCCCGGGCCTCACGTGGTTCCGGTTGCCGCTCTTCATCTGGGCGCACTACGCGACGAGCATCATCTTCATTCTGGGCACGCCGGTGATCGCGATCACCGTGCTGCTGTTGGCGGTCGAGCGCTCGTTCCACTTCGGCATCTTCGACCCCGCCCTCGGCGGCGACCCGATCCTCTTCCAGCACCTCTTCTGGTTCTACTCGCACCCGGCCGTCTACATCATGATCCTGCCCAGCATGGGGATCATCAGCGAGCTCATCACCTGCTTTTCGCGCAAGGTGATCTTTGGCTACGGCTTCATCGCGATCTCGAGCCTGGCGATCGCGGTGCTCGGCTTCCTGGTGTGGGGCCACCACCTCTTCCTCTCCGGCCAGTCGGTCTACGCGTCGCTCATCTTCTCGGTGTTGAGCTTCCTGGTCGCGATCCCGTCGGCGGTGAAGGTCTTCAACTGGACGGCGACGCTCTACAAAGGCTCGGTCGAGTTCGCGGCGCCGATGATCTATGCGCTCGGCTTCATCGGCCTCTTCACGATCGGCGGCCTGACCGGTCTTTTCCTCGCGACGCTCGGCTTCGACGTCCATGTGCACGACACGTACTTCGTCGTCGCGCACTTCCACTACATCATGGTCGGCGGCGCGCTCATGGGGTACCTCGGCGGCATCCACTTCTGGTGGCCGAAAATGACGGGCCGGATGTATCCCGAATGGCCGGCGCGCATCGCCGCCGCCATCGTCTTCCTCGGCTTCAACCTGACCTTCTTTCCGCAGTTCATCGCGGGCTACCTCGGCATGCCGCGGCGCTATCACATGTACCCGCCGGAGTTTCAGGTGCTGAACGTCATGTCGACGGCCGGGGCGACGATTCTCGGCGTCGGATATCTGCTGCCCCTGATCTACCTCATGTGGTCGCTGCGCTACGGTAAGGTCGCGCCGGCGAATCCCTGGGGTGCGACCGGCCTGGAATGGCAGACCCCGTCGCCGCCGCCGACCGAGAACTTCCCGGTCACGCCGATCGTGACGGAAGAGGCCTACGCCTACTCCACGATGCGCGAGCCCGAATATGTCTGACCACGCCGCCCACTCGTATCAGCACCAGTTCGACAGTGCCGAGCATCAGCACAGCGCGGCGCAGCTCGGCATGTGGGTGTTCATCGCACAGGAGATCCTGTTTTTCGGCGGGCTCTTCCTCGCCTACACCGTCTATCGCTACGCGTACCCGACGGCCTTCGCGCAGGCGAGCCACCATCTCGACGTCACGCTCGGCTGCTTCAACACGGCCGTCCTGATCGGATCCAGCCTCACGATGGCGCTCGCCGTACACGGCGCGCAGCTCGGGCAGCGCTGGACGCAGGTGATCTTCCTCGTGCTGACAATGGTGCTCGGGGCGGTGTTCCTCGGCGTGAAGGCGGTCGAGTACGGCCACAAGTTCCACGAGCACCTGGTGCCGGGTCCGAATTTCCTCTTCGACGGTGACGTGCGCCACGCCCAGATCTTCTTCTCGCTCTACTTCGTGATGACCGGCCTGCACGCGCTCCACATGATCATCGGCATCGGCATCCTGGCGGTGTTGACGTTCCAGGCCGCGCGCGGCGCCTTCGGCGTCGGGTACTACAGCCCGGTCGAGCTGACCGGGCTCTACTGGCACTTCGTCGACATCATCTGGATCTTTCTCTTCCCGCTGCTCTACCTGATCGGGAGGCACTAGACTCATGAGCGCCGGTAGCGATCACGTCGTCTCGCTCAAGCTCTACTTCGCGATCTTCGCCGCGCTCATGGTGCTGACGGCGCTGACCGTGTGGGTCGCGTTCATCGACCTCGGGGCGATGAACACCGTCGTCGCGCTCGCCGTCGCCGTCACCAAGGCGACGCTCGTGATCCTGTTCTTCATGCACGTGAAGTACAGCTCGCGCCTCACGTGGCTGGTCGTGGCGAGCGGCTTCTTCTTCCTCGCGATCATGTTCGCGCTCACGATGGCCGATGTCGTCAGCCGCGGGTGGCTGGGAACGCCCGGGGGATGAGATGACCGGGATCGTCCGCAAGATGCTCATGGGCGCTAGCGGACTCCTGCTCATCGGTTTCCTGGCCGTGCACTTGTCCGGCAACTTCCTCGTCTTCGCCGGCCGCGACACGTTCAACCACTACAGCGACACGCTGGTCTCGAACCCGCTGATCTACGTCGCGGAGCTCGGATTGCTCGTGCTGTTCGCCCTGCATTTCGCGCTGGGGCTCGTCGTGACCCGGGGCAACTGGGCGGCGCGGCCGACCCGGTACGCCGTGAAGCGGCGAGCCGGCGGTGCCAGCCACAAGAGCGTGGCGTCGACCACCATGATCCTGAGCGGCCTCTTCCTGCTCGCGTTCGTGCCGCTGCACCTCTGGACCTTCAAGTTCGGACCGCACTACGCGTCGCCGACCGATCCCGCCGTCCGCGACATCCATCGCCTCGTGATCGAGGAGTTCCATCGTCCCGTCGAGGTCGCCTGGTACGTTGGCGCGATGATCGTCATCGGGTTTCACCTGTGGCACGCGTTCGGCAGTGGGCTCGCGTCCCTCGGGGTACGCGACCGGCCGGTGCTCCGCCGCGTGGGGCAGGTCCTCGCGGTCGCGATCACCGTCGGCTTCATCGCCATCCCGCTCGCCATCTTCTTCTGGATGCCGCCGGCATGATGCTCGACGGCCAGGTGCCGGGCGGCGCGCTCGACGCGAAATGGTCCAACCACAAGGACCATCTCCAGCTGGTGAACCCGTCCAACCGCCGGAAGCACACCGTGATCGTGGTCGGGACGGGGCTCGCCGGCGCGTCGGCCGCCGCGTCGCTCGGCGAGCTCGGCTACAACGTCCACGCGTTCACCATCCTCGACAGCCCGCGCCGCGCGCACTCGATCGCCGCGCAGGGCGGCATCAACGCGGCCAAGAACTACAAGAACGACGGCGACTCGGTCTTCCGGCTCTTCTACGACACGATCAAGGGCGGCGACTTCCGCTCCCGTGAAGCCAACGTCCATCGCCTGGCCGAGGTGAGCGTCAAGATCATCGACCAGTGCGTCGCCCAGGGCGTGCCGTTCGCGCGCGAGTACGGCGGGCTGCTCGACAATCGGTCGTTCGGCGGCGCCCAGCTGTCGCGGACGTTCTATGCCCGTGGGCAGACCGGCCAGCAGCTGCTCATCGGGGCGTACGGCGCGCTGATGCGGCAGGTCGACGCGGGGACGGTGAAGATGTTCGAGCGCCGCGAGATGCTCGATCTCGTCGTGATCGACGGCCGGGCGCGCGGCATCGTGACGCGGAATCTCGTGACCGGCGCGATCGAGCGGTTCGCCGCCGACGCCGTGCTGCTCGCGACCGGCGGCTACGGCAATCTCTATTACCTCTCGACCAACGCGGGGAACTCGAACGTCACCGCCGCTTGGCGCTGCGCCAAGCGTGGCGCGTACTTCGCGAATCCGTGCTTCGTGCAGATCCATCCGACCTGCATTCCGGCCTCGGGCGACTATCAGTCGAAGCTCACGCTCATGAGCGAGAGCCTGCGGAACGACGGCCGCGTGTGGGTGCCGAAGCAGGCCGGCGATCGTCGCGCGCCGCAGGACGTGCCCGAGGGCGAGCGCTTCTATTTCCTCGAAGAGCGCTACCCGAGCTTCGGCAACCTCGTGCCGCGCGACGTCGCCGCCCGCAATTGCAAAACCGTTTGCGAGGCCGGGCAGGGCGTCGGACCGACCGGCTTCGCCGTGTATCTCGACTTCGCCGACGCGATTCATCGCCTCGGCGCGCCCGTCATCCGCGAGCGCTACGGCAATCTGTTTCAGATGTACGAGCGCATCGTCGGTGACAATCCGTACCAGGCGCCGATGCGGATCTACCCGGCGGTGCACTACACGATGGGCGGGCTCTGGGTCGACTACAACCTGATGAGCAATGTGCCGGGTCTGTTCGTGATCGGCGAGGCCAACTTCTCCGACCACGGCGCCAATCGCCTCGGCGCGAGCGCGCTCATGCAGGGGCTCGCGGACGGCTACTTCATCGTGCCGTACACGCTCGCCAACTACATCGCCGGCACGACCCTGAAGGGCGTGACGACCGAGCATGAGGCGTTCGCGGAGGCGGCCAACGCGGTGCAGACCCGGATCGACCATCTCTTGCGCGTCCGCGGCGACACCACCGTCGCCCAGCACCATCGCCGCCTCGGGCACACCATGTGGGAGAAGTGCAGCATCTCGCGCGACGCCCAGGGCATGGAAGCGGCGCGCGTCGCCGTGCGCGCGCAGCGGGACGAGTTCTGGCAGAACGTGCGCGTCCCGGGGGAGCCCGGGAACCTCAACAAGTCGCTCGAGCTGGCACTCCGCGTCGCCGATTTCCTCGAATTCGGCGAGCTCGTCGCGATCGATGCGTTGGCGCGCGACGAGTCCTGTGGGTGCCACTTTCGTGAGGAGCACCAGACGGCGGACGGCGAGGCGCAGCGCAACGACGAGCGTTTCGCGCACGTGGCCGCGTGGGAGTGGCACGGGGTGAGCCGGCCGCCGACGATGCACACGGAGCCGCTGCACTTCGAGAGCGTCGCGTTGACGCAGCGGAATTATCGATGAGCGCCGAAGCCACCATGACCCTCACGCTGCGGGTGTGGCGCCAGTCCGGGCCCGATGCGCCCGGACGGCTCGTCGAGTACACGGCGCCAGGCGTGTCGCCGCACATGTCGTTTCTCGAGATGCTCGACGTCGTGAACGAGGAGCTGACCGCGCGCGGCGAGGATCCGATCGCCTTCGACTACGACTGCCGCGAGGGCATCTGCGGCTCGTGCGGCATCGTGATCGACGGGGTGGCGCACGGACCGCAGCCCGCCACCACGACGTGCCAGCTCTTCATGCGGCACTTCACCGACGGCGCCGTCGTGACCATCGAGCCGTGGCGGGCACGCGGGTTTCCGCTCGTGAAGGATCTCGTCGTCGATCGGAGCGCGTTCGATCGGGTGATCGCCGCCGGCGGCTACGTCTCGGTCGACACGGGCAGCGCGCCCGAAGCCAATCTGATCCCGATTCCGAAGGACGTCGCCGACCACGCGATGGACGCCGCCGCCTGCATCGGGTGCGGCGCCTGCGTCGCCGCCTGCAAGAACGCGTCGGCCGTGCTTTTTGTCGGTGCGAAGATCAGCCACATGACGCTGATGCCCCAAGGCCACCCCGAGCGCGAGCGCCGCGTCGTCGCCATGGTCACGCAGATGGAAAAGGAAGGCTTCGGCGCCTGCTCCAACGAAGGCGAGTGCGAAGCCGTCTGCCCGAAAGAAATCTCGGTCGGCAACATCCAACGCTTGACGCGCGAGTACGCGAGAGCGCTCCTCAAGCGCTCCCTGTAGAACAGCCGCCGGCCTAGTGCACCGCCGTCGAGATGGCATCAATCATCTTGCCGTCCCTCGACGCCCCTCGCGGCGTCACACCTCCTCGGAATATTCCCGATATTCCTGCGTCGGCGTTCCTTGCGAGGGACGCC
>Ga0163144_10001346_pt1 | contig 57869 bp, 49 predicted proteins | sample OliLak19BULKMAT1_FD_123175 | JGI IMG/M metagenome (GOLD analysis project Ga0163144, IMG submission 123175) | Freshwater microbial mat bacterial communities from Lake Vanda, McMurdo Dry Valleys, Antarctica - Oligotrophic Lake LV.19.BULKMAT1 | ecosystem: Environmental > Aquatic > Freshwater >...
TCGCCACCTTGCATGCTGATGATCAATCCCCAGCTTGCACCACCCCTCTTCCTCCAGGCTCATCTTGTATGAGAATCGGCCTCCCTCTCCAGGCTCATCTTGTATGAGACAAGACTCAAACTTTCCGCCCGTGGGAATATGGAGTATACTCGGTGGCTGGAGTGTGTACCACCACAATGAAAAAGATTTTCGCAGTAGGAATCATGATGACTTCGGCGATGTTCGCCGAGTCGTGGACTGGCACGATTGTTGACACGTCGTGCAAAACGAAGGATCTGGCAAGCCACGGGAAGTCTTGCTTGATGGCATGCGCGGGCAAGGGTCTGGGCATCGTACTGAGCGATGGCAAGTTCGTCAAGTTTGATGAAGAAGGCAATGTGAAGGCTCTCGCTGCGCTCAAGGCAAGCACGAAGGACAAGGACCTCAAGGCCAAGGTAACCGGCAAGGTTGAAGGCGACGTTCTTAAGGTCGAATCCGTCGAAATGATGTAAGTTTCCGGCTTGACCGCTGGGATTCTGAAGCGCCGCTGCCATTAGGGGTTGGCGGCGTTTCTTTTTAGGAGATCAGCCCATTGCGGGTAGATCGAGGGATTTTCGAGCCAGGTATTGAGGTGGAGGAGGACATGGTTTCTCCAAGCGACATCAGTTGCTTTGCGAGCAGCAGGCGGGTATGGCGCTTGGATTCGAGGACATTCAAGCGGGTCGCTTTCGGTTGGTCGCTATAGATTGCCGCCAGAGCCGCGAGGGTTCGTGAGAGATTGTCAGGAGTGTCCTGGCGTACGCCTTCGATCAGAGGGTGTAGCGGGACGTTCGATTCGCGGAGCAATTTCTTCAGATATGCAGGGCTGGCGCCGGTTTGTTGGATGAGCTGATCGAATACTTCGGGGGTGACAAGCTTGACGCCTGAAAGAAGGTCTGGGAGATGCTTCTTAACGTTTTTGCCCACGACGATAAGCCTCGACGGCAAGGTTGTGTTCCGCGAGCGTTTTGGAGAACGAATGGTGGCCGGTTGCTCCCGGTTGGGCGACGAAGAAGACTTCCTCGGTGTCAGCTGGGTTGAGTGCGGCCTTTAGCGATTCGAGGCCGGGGTTTGCGATCGGCCCAGGGGGCAGGCCTGTGTGCTGATAGGTGTTGTAAAGACTTTGATTTGCGAGATCTGACTTGTAGATGACGCCGCGATAACGGTCTTCCACCAACGCGGCATATATGACGGTTGGGTCACATTCCAGTTTCATGCCTTTGGCAAGCCGATTGACGAACAAACCTGCGATGCGAGGTCGCTCTTCAGGTACGGCAGATTCTTTTTCAACCAGACTGGCGAGCGTCACAATCTGTTTTGGCGACTTGGTGGTATTGAGTGAGCGCCATACTTCACGGAACTTTTTTGTGAGTCGTTGGCACAGACCCTGAGCTGTGAGCTTGCGGGGCAATTGGTAGGTGGAGGGGAAAAGATAGCCTTCGAGGGTCGGGGCGGTGGGGTCGAGATCGCGAATCAGGGATGGGTCTTTTGCGGCAGTCAAGAAAGTGGCCGCGGGGATTAAGTTTTCAGATTCCACGAGTCGAGCGATGTCGTAGATCGAGGATCCCTCAGGGATGGTTAGTTGGCCAAAGTAGATATCGCCGCTGGCGATCTTCGACATCACGGCATCCAGTGTTTGCTCTTTTCGAAACTGGTACTCCCCTGCCTGAAGCTTTGCTCCAGGGTGAGCGGCACGCCAAAGCCAGGCTTGCAGCGGACTACGTAGCAGGCCTTCGGCTTCCAGTAATTCGCCGATGCGGATCGTAGAAGCGCCTTTAGGGATTTCGATGAATTTATCGTTTGTGTATGGGGTAAGTGGCTGACGATAAATGGCGAACAGGACCAGCAATGGCGAAGCAAGGATCACCAGGGCGATAAACAGTTTTTTCATTGGTGCTCCAGTGATTGGAGGTAGCCCTCGAGAATCATGGTGGCGGCAAGCTGATCGACTTTCCCTTTGCGCTGCTCACGAGTCAAGCCATATTCATCGAGAACACGGTGGGCCTGGGAACTGGTCAGCCTTTCGTCCCAAAACACGATAGGGAGACCGGTGTATTGTTCGAGGCGGGCGGCGAATTCGCGCACCTGTTCGGACTGGCGGGAAAGATCGCCGGACATATATTTTGGATCGCCAAATACGAATAGCGTTACATGGCGGTCTTTTGCGAGCTGACCGAGGTAGGCAATGTCTTCTCGAACGCGGACGCGCAGGTAAGTTGGCAGGGGCTGTGCGGTGACGCCGAAAGGGTCGGAAAGTGCGAGACCAATGCGGCGCTTGCCAAAATCTAGGGCCAAGATTCGGCCTGAGGGTTGAGCCATCGTAGAGACTCTTCTAGTATGGAGTAACAGGAATGGTAGTGCCAGTTATAGCTTCAAACGCCGGGGTGGGCAAATTCAAGGGCACAGTTGCGCCGGAGGGAGGGTCTAGCCTCGCCGTTCGCCTCATTGCTTTTGCCTGCGTGATTGCGATGCTGTACTTCGGCCGGGCATTCTTTGTCACCCTGATTAGCGCCATTATTATTACATTCATTCTTCAGCCGTTTGTGCTGGGGTTTATGAGTTGGAAGTTGCCGCGATCGATTGCCAGCTTTTTGGTGTGTTCGATGTTTGTGATGCTGGTTTATTTTGCCGGGCTTGGCCTCGCTACCCAGGCCAGCGGATTGGTGGATGATCTACCCGGATATGGACAACGTGTGGGTGAATTGGTGGATGGGGCAGCAGACAAGCTAGCAGACCTGGAGCGGAGCATGTCGCAGTTGATGCCCAAGCGGCTGCAGGAACAGCGAACTCCACAGGCCGAAGTGCCCAAGAAGGGCCGAAGGGTGAGGGTACCGGTTACTCCTCCACCGGTGGACCCAAATGCGCCTGCGCCTGTGCAGGAAGTACGGATCAAGCAAGAACGTTCGCCGTTGCTTACGTTTCTTTATGACCGGATCGAAACGATCTACAGCGTTGCCCTGATGGCGAGCTTTGTGCCTTTCCTCGTGTATTTCATGCTGAGTTGGAGCGATCACATACAGCGGGCATTCTTAAGCTTATTCTCTGGGCCGAACCAAGCTGTTGCCGCCAAGAGCATGGAAGGGGTAGCGCACATGGCGCGCGCCTATATGGCAGGAAACTTTGTACTGGGCGTGATTCTGGCAATCTTGAGCACTATATTTTTCATGTTTCTGCAATTGCCGTACCCGCTGTTGGTGGGGCCCTTGAGTGGGTTCCTGAGTCTGGTGCCTTATATCGGACTGCCGTTGGCATTGGCACCCCCAGTACTTTCCGCCCTGCCGGTTTATGGCAAGCTCGGCGGATATCTGGTGATCGCGGCTGGCGTTGGCACTCTCCACCTGTTTGCATTGAACTTGCTTTATCCAAAAATCGTGGGAGCGCGTGTGCACTTGAACCCTTTGGCGGTAACCGTGGCTCTGATGTTCTGGGGCCTGATCTGGGGCGGAGTGGGACTGGTTTTGGCCGTGCCGATCGTGGCAGGCTTGAAGGCTGTTTGTGATAACGTTGCGGCTTGGAAACCCTACGGAAAGCTGCTGGGAGATTAGCAATGAATCGTCGCGAATTGATGTTGGCGCTTGGAGCGACTGCTGTCGCGGAGGCCAAAGGTTTGGACTGGTCTCGATTTGCAGTTCTGACCGATGAGGTGGCTGGAAGCGACGCCGACGCTATTGCGTTTGCCAAGCAGTATGACTTGAAGTGGGTTGAACTCAGGGACACGCCCCGGGCGCAGGACAGGACCCGCAAGAACGAGACCTATTTCCGCATGGAGCCGGAGAGGCTGAAGCAAGTCAGGGCAGATTTGAAAGCGGCAGGACTGAAAGTTAGTTTCCTTAACACGGGGTTGTTGAAATTCGGATTGCCCGGTGTCGAGCTGAAATTGAAGTCCCCTGAAACACACGAGAATCAAGCGAAACGGGAAGCCCGGCAAGAGATTCTCTACGCAGCCCGCATGAAAGATCTGGAGCAGGCGATTCGGGCCGCTCATGCCCTGGAAGTTCCGCAGTTACGCGTGTTCGCCTATAGCCGGGCCGCGGATCTCGCTGGCGTTTGGGACCGGGTAGCCAACGAGTTGGGCGAGTGCGCAAAGGTTGCCGAGAAGGAAGGAGTGACGCTGCTGCTTGAGAATGAATCTCCATGCAATGTGGCGACTTCGAAAGAACTCGGCGATATGGCATTGAAGGTGAATTCCAAGGCGTTGGGGATGAATTGGGATCCGGACAACACTTTTGCCTTTGGGGAACTCGCCTGGCCGGATGGCTACAAGTCGTTGCCGCTTAAAAAGCTCGGCAATGTGCAGATGAAGGCAGGCAATGTGCTTGGACCCCGGAAGATCGATTGGACATCGATCATCCGTGAGCTGAACAAGGATGGATACAAGGGCTGCATTGGTCTCGAAACACATGTTTTCGACGGAACGCTGATTGAGAAGGCTCATCTCTGCATGAAAGAGATACAGGGGTATTTTGGCGTGAAGCGTACCAGTTGAATTTACACTGGTAGGTAATGCACGATTTGCAATTGTTCCGCGGCTTGCTCGACCAGACAGCCGAGAGGCTGGCCAGCCGGGGTTTCGAACTCGACAAGGAAGCGTTGCGCGCCATTGACAGGCGAAGGCGGGAGGCTCTTACAGAAGTTGAGACGCTGAAGGCCGAGCGGAACGAGAGGTCCAAAGATATTGGCGCGCGCAAGAAGGCGGGGGAAGATACCGCTGAGCTGCAAGCAAGTGTGCGGTTGACCGGGGATCGGATCGCAGTACTTGAGAAGAGCTCGGAGCATTTTGACGGCGAGTTCATGGATCTGCTCAAGGGAATCCCCAATCTGCCCCATGAAAGTGTTCCGCATGGCGGTGGGTCCGAGGACAATGTGGAGGTGAGGCGGGAAGGAACGCCCGCAGCGATGGCGTTCGCTCCGAAGCCACATTGGGATCTAGGTGTGGATCTTGGCATCCTGGACTTTGAGCGGGCGGCGAAAGTCACAGGTGCGAGGTTTGCGGTTTACTTCGGCCAAGGCGCAAAGTTGGAGCGGGCGTTGATCAATTTCATGTTGGACACTCATACGAATGAGCATGGCTATATGGAAACGTTGCCGCCGTTTCTGGTGAACAGCGACAGTTTGTTTGGCACGGGTCAGTTGCCCAAGTTTGCTGAAGACTTGTTTAAGTGCGAGGGGTTTGATTTTTGGCTCGCTCCGACGGCTGAGGTGCCGGTGACCAATCTGTTGCGCGATGAGACGGTGGATCTTGAGAAGTTGCCGATCAAGCTTTGCGCTTATACGCCGTGCTTCCGGAGCGAGGCAGGTTCGCATGGGCGCGATGTGCGCGGTATCATTCGCCAACACCAGTTTCAAAAAGTAGAGTTGGTCAAGTTTGCGCACCCCGAGACGAGCTACCAGGAACTCGATGCGTTGACGCACGACGCGGAGAATATTCTAAGGAAGCTTGGATTGCCCTTTCGAACGATGGCCTTATGCACGGGGGACATGGGTTTCTCGAGCGCGAAGACCTTCGACATCGAAGTCTGGCTGCCGGGACAGAATTCATTCAAAGAGATCTCGAGCTGTTCGAATTTCGAAGCGTTCCAGTCGCGCCGGGCAGGGATTCGGTTCCGAGGCCCCAAGAAGAGCGAGTATTTGCATACCTTGAACGGCAGCGGCCTCGCGGTGGGGCGCACGTGGGTTGCGATCGTTGAGAATTACCAACAGGCTGATGGCAGCGTGCAGGTGCCGGAGGCGCTTCGGCCGTACCTGAACGCCGAAGTCATCACGAAACAGGGCTTGCTGGCCTAGGCAAAAAGTTCGAGCCTCCCTGTACAGGGAGGCTCGATTCACTAGCGAAGCAGGAACTGGTTGTTCCGGCTTAGAAAATGTACTTCAGCAGGAACCTTCCCTGAAATCCAGGGTTGAACAGGTCAGCCTGCATAAACAGCGGTGAGAGGGCTAGCCCCTTGGCAGCATCTGGAGTCAGGGCAATCAGGGCTTTGTAGTCATAGCCCTTTGCCAAATCGATGCCGCTGAGATCAGGCTCAGCGCTGGCAATTGCTCGATTTACCTGTTGCCAGAAGCCTCGGGCTGTTTTCTGGTTGAACAGATTGTTCGCATTGAACTCGACGCGGATCCTCTTGACTTCTCCAAGCTTGAACTCTTGACCAATCACGAGATTGGTGTAGTTCAAGAAGGGGGTTCGGCCGAGATCGCCACGCCCATTCACAAAGGGCTGAGTGCCGTTGATTGTGTTGATGAGTGTGGTGAGCGGAGTACCGGATGCGCCGTAGAAGAAGGCTCCGAAGTCTGTGGATGTTTTGCTGCCCCAGTTGATCGTCTTCGATCCGTAGAGCTTGATGGCGTGCGGACGATCAGTAGCGAGGCGGCCCTGGGGGTTCAAGTTACCCTTGGAATCCCAAAGCAATTCATCGATGTCCCAGGGACGGCCAGCGTTTCCGCCCGGACGCGAATTGGATCCGGCGGCTTCCTGTGCAACACCGTAAATGCCACCGCCATCAGCGCCAGAGCGGATCTCATCCGAGTTCGCGAGGCCCGAGTAGTTGCCGTAGAGCCGGCTGTATACGTAGCTCGCCGAACCAAACCAGGAGCCATAGCGCTTGGTCAACTGGAATTCGGCTGCATCGTAAGTGCGGCTGGCTTTCGGTGTAGCAAACGGTTTGGTCAAACCGGAGGTTGGCGTGATCAAAGCTCCACCTTCACCAGGGTTGGCGTAGTAGTATTCTTCGTTGCCGTTGACGAGCACACCGAGATCTTCGATCGTGCGGATAAGCTTGTTGTGAACCCAAGAGGCCCGGAAGACCATCTGTGAACCGACACGGAATTCAGTGCCGGCGTTGATGTTTTCAGACCCCATCGGCTTGATTAGCGGATCGACCGTGTTGAAGCCAGGCACGCGCCGATTGCGGAACGCGTTGGGCTGGCCAGGATTCCAGAGCGGTGCGCCAGGACGGTTGGTGCTGCTGAGTGCAAATACGTTGGGGTTATCGAGAGCGTAATACTGAACTCTCCAGTAGTCGCCGCCGAATGTGCCGCGAGCTAGTTCATACTTCACCCAGTCGTAGTAGCGGCCCCAGCTTGCGTAAATCTTCATGCGACCGTCGCCGAAGACATCAAAGGACGCGCCCAGGCGAGGAGCAATTTTGTCAGCCCAGCCGAAATGGAAAGCGGTCTCTTTGACACTGCGCTGGAAGGAGGGAACAGTTTCAGTCTCAAAGCGCAATCCGAGATTCAAGGTAAGCCTTCGGATTGGATGCCAGTTGTCCTGGACGTAGAAATTGCCCAAGTTGGCGCCAGTGGTGCCGCCGGTGCCAAACTCGTGATACTCGTAATAGCCGTAGGGGCCACGGGCGTTGCGGGGAGTTCCAGGAACCAGCGAATTAAAGGCGCGATCCCAAAATACGTTGATGTATCCGCCGGTGGGGTAACCGGTCAAAACACGGTTCACAATCTTTTGTGTACCTACACCAGCCTTGAGGTCATGCGAGCCAAAGAGGTTAAAGAACTTGCCGATGTCGGCTTGAATATAGGTCCGAGTGGCGACGTCGTAGAACGATTGTTGAATTCGTGGAGTGTTATTGAAGCCGGTCGCTCCGCGCAAAACCGCAGGGATATCGTTCAGGAAACTTGTCCCTGAGGTAGTCGTGCTGTAGTTGATCGGCGTAATGGACGGGAGCCCGGTGTCCTTGTAGTTATCCCAGAAGCGTCCGGCCTTCAGGGAGACCACCGTAGTGGGCGTGGCCATCCAAGTTAAATCAAACCCGTAGTTGGTCTGGGGTGCAAAATATCCGATGGACTTGTTGACTTGGGCTGCTGCCGACGATGCAGTGTTGAAGTTTGGTCCTTCACCGTTATAGCCAGGAAGCCGACCGGTGCTTGAGGTTGGAGTCCACAAGAAGAACGCATTCCCGCGCAGGTTCTTTGTGATGTCGAAGGAGAGCTTTTCGAACATAAGATTGTTCAAAGACTTCTGCTCAATCGTGTCTGATTCTGTTCCGTTCGAGAACTTGTAGTCGTTGGCGCGTCGATTGAAACGAGGCGACGCCGAACTGAAGAAATACAATCTGTCCTTCACAAGGTAGCCTCCAAGTGCGTAGCCGAATTCGTTGATGTTGTTCTTCTGCTTGACGTCCTGGTGGTACTTGGTGGTGATCTGGTCGGTGGGGCTGAGAAGCAACCGTTTTGTCGGCCCTGCACTCAGACTATTCCCGGACAAGTAATAGTGAACATCACCGTGAAAGGCATTTCCGCCTGACTTCGTGATTGCACTGATTACGCCGCCCATCGCGCCGCCGTACTCTGCGGAAATACCGCCAGTCTTGATCTGGACCTCCTGTAGAATCTCGAAGGCCGCATCCTGCCGGCTTTGTCCGTTGATCAGGCTGGTTGTCGAAATGCCGTCAATCGTAAAGTTATTCTCTGCGCCGCTGGCGCCGTTGACCTGGATTCCGCCTTCGATCACACCGCTATTGACTGACGTAGAGAGAACGGCGAGATTCTGGAAGCTACGAGCCTTTGGCAGGCGGTCGAATTCTTCGGCAGTAATGTTATTCGCCATTGTCGTGTTCGTCGTATCGATGAGCGGAGCGGCTTCCGTCACCTGGACGGACTGTTCAGCCCTCGCTATCGTCAATGCAGCGTTCAGGGTAAGTGTTTTACCTAAACCTACGGCGACATCGGGGAATTCCTGGATTGAGAAGCCCGTGGCTTCAAAGCGAACGGAGTAGCGACCCGGATCGAGGTTGCGAACTGAGTAATCGCCGCTATTGCCAGTTGTGGTTTCTACAACGCGCAGCGTGGTGCGATTGCTGACCTTCACTTTTACGTTCGGCAGCACTGCACCGCTGGGATCTGTTGCGACACCATTAAGTTCGCCAAAGCGTTCTTGCGCAAACATTGCGCTTACGGTTAGGGCGAGAGAGACGAAGAGTTTGGCCCACGACGAGCCATTTGAAATAAACATATTTGGAAGTCCTTCCATAAAGCTCTTGGAGCGGGGCGAAAGCGTAAGTCAACGATGTTATTAGTAGACCCATCCCACTCCGAACTATGGCCGGGTAGTGCCAAAGCTAAGCTAGTTTGACCGTAGCATGTACTTATAGCACCATAAGCAGATATGAAATTATAATTTCTACATATTCATATCGTTATAGTCCTTCTTGTCCTTCGGAATTGGCAACTTGGCCCGAAAAACTGCTTCTGATCCTCGACGGTTTTGATCGAGGGCGAGTTGCTAAAATGCCGGGCCAGTAAAGGCGATTTTGGACGGGAGAAAGCAGTAGTGAACTGAATCGCGGAACTTTTTGTTTGCTGAGGCCGTGCGTGATAGCCTATAAAATTGACCGCCAGCGAAGCGATTGTGCTTCGGACCTATCCTTTTAAGGAAGCCGACTTGATTGTCAGCTTCTTCACGCGTGACCACGGGAAATTGCGAGGTGTGGCCAATCGGGCGAGGAAACCTAAAGGTGGCTTTGGGAGTTCGCTCGAACGATTGAGCCAAGTGCAAATTCATTACACGGCGCGTGAGAATCGGGATTTGGTCCGGATTGATCACTGCGACCTGCAGCATTCGCAGTTCGAGTTGAGCCGTGTGTACACAACGGGGCTGGCGTTGGACGTAATGGCCGAAATCAGTGAACATCTATTGCCCATGTCGGAAGTGAACGAGCGGTACTTCCGGTTGATGGGGCGTGTGCTTGAGTTCATGCGGCTTCAGGGGGAAGCGGGAGTCTGGCAAGCGGTTACCTATTTTGAAGTATGGGCAGTCAGGTTGAGCGGTTTCTTGCCCGAAGTCGGCTTGAGCGTGGAGTCGGTGGGGATCCTGACTGAAATTTTGAAGTTGAGTGTGGAGCAGATGCCAGAGCGGGAATGGAAGCAAGAGACAGGGCGTGACATCAGGCGGGCGATGGTGCGGCTGATTGAACAACACATTGAGCGGAGGCTGCTGGCAGCCCCGATGCTGGAGGAGTTGGCATGAAGACTTATCAGGAGATGATTTTCCGTCTGAAGCAGTATTGGGCGGAGCGCGGTTGCATCATAACGGAGCCTTACGATGTCGAGGTGGGCGCGGGTACGATGTGCCCAGAGACGTTCCTACGAGTGCTGGGTCCGGATGAGTATCGCGTCGCCTACGTCCAGCCAAGCCGCCGGCCCGCCGATGGCCGGTATGGCGAGAATCCGAATCGGCTGTACAAGCATTCGCAACTACAAGTGATTCTGAAGCCGACCCCGGTCGATGTTCTTGAACAGTATTTGGGTTCGCTTGAGGCGATTGGCATTGACCTCAAGAAGCACGACATCAAGTTTGAAGAAGATAACTGGGAATCGCCAACGCTGGGGGCGTGGGGCATTGGCTGGCAAGTGATGCTGGACGGGATGGAGATCACGCAGTTCACATATTTCCAACAATGTGGGGGCGTGGATCTGGATCTGGTGCCGGCCGAGATTACCTACGGGCTAGAGCGGTTGTGTGCGTTCCTTCAGGACAAGGAAAGCGTTTACGACATCCTGTGGACGGATGCCTTCAACTATGGCCAGGTGAGGCTCAAAGAGGAGCAGCAGTTCAGCGTTTACAACTTTGAGATGGCAGATGTGGCGACATTGTGGAAGCTGTTTGAACTGCATGAGGGCGAGTGTCAGAGGTTGATTGATTTGTATAAGGGGCTTGAGACTGGCAAGGAGCGCTTTCCGGTTCTGCCGACCTATGACCAGGTTTTGAAGTGCTCGAATCTATTCAACCTGCTTGATGCACGGGGCGCAATCAGCGTAACGGAACGCGTGGGGGTGATTGGCCGTGTTCGCAAGCTCGCTGTTGGCGTGGCTGGAATCTGGGTGGATCAACAGTTCACCGTTCGTGAGGTGGCGGCGTAATGGCTACAAGGGATTTGCTGCTCGAGATTGGCGTTGAAGAAATTCCGGATTGGATGATTGTGGATGGCCTGTCGCACTTGTCTGCGAAGGTGGGAGAACTTGTGGCGCAGTTGGGAGGCAAGGTGACCATGGCGGAGGCCACTCCGCGACGGCTGGTCATACAGGTGAGCGGACTGGCGGAACGGGAAGAGGATCGCGAGGAATCGATTAGCGGGCCGCCGCAACAGTCGAACTCGAAGGCTGTGGAAGGCTTTGCCAAGAAGAACGGCATCAGGGTGGATCAGTTGGAACTGGTCGAGACGGCGAAGGGCACCTATTACAGCTATCGCAAGCAGGTGTCGGGCAAGGCTGCCGTTGAGATCCTGTCGGATGGGCTAGCCGGATTGATCCTTGGAATACCCTGGCCGAAGACGATGTTGTGGCCGGGCAAGGGTGGAGCGCGCTTTATACGCCCAATTCGCTGGTTGCTCTGCCTGTTAGGCGAAGAAGTTGTGCCGTTTACAATCAACGGGATCACTTCGTCGAACGAGACAGGCGGGCACAGGCAACTCGGCAAGCACCGAGTTCCAGTGACGATTGGTTCTTACGAGCAAACGCTGCGGGACAACTACGTGATCCTTCGCGCCGGCGAACGGCGGGAGAAGATCGCGGCAGGACTGCCGGTCGGGGTGAAGGCCGACGCGGCGTTACTGGAGACGCTGACCTACATTACGGAGTTCCCTACCCCGATTGTGGGTGAGTTTGCGGAAGATTATCTGACGCTGCCGGAAGAAGTCCTGGTGACGGTGATGCGGTTCCACCAGAAGTATTTCAGCGTCAACGATGGCGCTGGCAAGTTGGCGGCAAAGTTTGTGGCGGTGATGAATACTGCTTCTGACCCGGATGGGCTGGTAAAGCACGGCAACGAGCGAGTGCTGCGGGCGCGGTTTAACGATGCGCGGTTCTTCTATAACGTCGACCAGCAGAAGCCGCTGGCTGCGCGGCTGGAAGATTTGAAATCTGTCACGTTTCAGGCGCAACTCGGCAGCTATCACGCCAAGACGTTGCGTGTGATGGAACTGACGAAGGAGCTAGGCGGGGACGAAGTTGCGTTGCGTGCCGCGGAGCTTTCAAAGACCGATTTGACCTGCGAGATGGTGAAGGAATTCACTGAGCTACAGGGGATCGTGGGTGGGCTCTACGCCAAGGCGCAAGGCGAATCCGAGGGCGTTGCCACTGCGATCTATGACCAGTACAAGCCCGTGAGCATGGAAGACTCGATTCCGCGCAGCAAGGCGGGCCAACTGATGAGCCTGGCAGACAAGGTAGATACGTTGCGTGGATGCTTCAGCATCGGGCTTGTCCCTACCGGGTCGAAAGATCCGTTTGCACTGCGGCGCGCCGCGCAGGGGGTGATCAAGATACTGGCAGAAGGTGAATTGCGGATTGGGCTGAAACAACTGGCCGGCGGCGTCGCCAAGCTAGATGAGTTTCTGATCGAGCGCGTAAAGTATTACTGCAATGAGATTCGCGGTTACGCGTTTGATGAAGTGATGGCCGTTTTAGCGGCTGGCGCCGATGACTTGCAGGACGTGTTGGCCCGGCTTGAAGCAGTGAAGACTGTTCGCGCCAGCGAGGACTTTGAGCCACTGGCAGCGAGCTTCAAGCGGATGAAGAATATTCTCGATCAGGCGAAGTTCGCACCTGCTGGCGGGGTAGATTCCACTCTGTTTGAAGACCCTTCTGAACTTGCCCTCTGGAATGCGTTCCAGGAGGTTGTTGCCCGGGTGAAGGGTGCAAGCTACGCGGAGATTCTGGCCGGAATGGCAACGCTTCGCCCGGCGGTAGATTTGTTTTTTGAAAAAGTGCTGGTGAACGCGCCGGATCTGTCTGTGCGCGCTAATCGGCTAACATTGTTAATTAGCCTCAAAACGGAGTTTTCGGGTATCGCCGAATTCTCCGAGATTGTTCCCAAAACACAGGAGACCCACACTTCATGAAGAAGTATGTCTATTCGTTCGGCGGCGGCAAAGCCGACGGCGACAAGAGTATGAAAGAACTTCTCGGCGGCAAAGGTGCAAACCTCGCCGAGATGTGCCGCTACGGCTTGCCCGTACCGGGTGGATTCACGATCGCGACAGAAGTATGCAATATCTACTTCCAGAACGACAATAAGGTCCCTGCCGATATCCAGCAGCAGCAGCATGACGCGCTGGCCAAGCTGGAAGCATTGATGGGCAAGAAGCTTGGCGATGCCAACGATCCGTTGCTGCTCAGCGTTCGGTCTGGCGCCAAGTTCTCGATGCCTGGCATGATGAATACCATCCTGAACCTGGGTCTGAACGACGTAACGACGGAAGGGCTTGCCAAGAAGAGCGGGAACGCCCGTTTTGCTTACGATTGCTACCGCCGTTTCATCCAGATGTTCGGTCAAGTCGCCCTCGGCATCGAGATGGAACTTTTCGATCACATCTTCGATGAGAAAAAGAAGAAGCGCAAGATCAAGGTCGATTCCGACATTTCGGCTGAAGACTTGAAGTCGATCATCGACGACTATAAGAAGCTGGTAAAGAAGGAAACCAAGAAAGAGTTTCCGCAGGATGCGCATATCCAGCTTGATATGTCGCGCGACGCAGTGTTCGGTAGCTGGCACAACGACAAGGCTGTCTACTATCGCAAGATGGAACGCATTCCTGACGACATCGGGACGGCTTGCACTGTGCAGGCGATGGTGTTTGGAAACATGGGCGATGATTGCGGCACGGGTGTGGGCTTCACGCGTGACCCTGGCAGCGGGGAGAAGGTGTTCTATGGAGAATTCCTGATCAACGCGCAGGGCGAGGATGTTGTGGCCGGTATACGTACGCCCCAGCCCATTGCCGACCTCGAAAAAGTCATGCCGGCAGCTTTCAAAGAGCTGAAGGACATCACGACGAATCTTGAGAACGCCTACAAGGACATGCAGGATTTCGAATTCACGATCGAGTCCGGCAAGCTTTACATGCTTCAGACGCGCAATGGTAAGCGGACTGGCCCGGCGGCAGTGCGTGTTGCGGTCGAAATGGTGAAGGAAAACCTGATCACCAAGGACGAGGCGATCATGCGTGTCGCGCCCAGCCAGTTGGATCAGTTGCTGCACCCCGTCTTCGACCAAGCCAGCCTGAAATCACTCACCAAGCTGAGCAAGGGCATCGCGGCGAGCCCCGGCGCGGCAGTCGGCATGGCGGCATTCAGCGCGCAAGGCGCGGTGGAAATGGCCAAGAAAGGCCCTACGATTCTGGTTCGCAAAGAGACCACTCCTGACGACATCGCAGGAATGGACGCAGCCAAGGGCATCTTGACTGCGGTTGGCGGCAAGAGCTCACACGCCGCTGTTGTGGCGCGTGGCATGGGCCGGCCTTGCATCGTTGGTGCGGGTTCGATTTCGATCGATGAAAAGGCCAAGAAGTTCACCGTCAAGGTGGGCGACAAGACCGTCACCGTGAAGGAAGGCGACTTCATTTCGATCGACGGAACGACCGCTGAAGTGTATCTTGGCCAGTCGAAGACTGTCGAGCCTAACACGAAGAGCGGCGTTCTAGCGGAGTTCATGAAGTGGGCTGATGAGTTCCGTGGCAACTTTGGAGTGCGTGCGAACGCCGATATCCCGAAGGATGCCAAGGCAGCTCGCAACTTTGGCGCCGAAGGCATTGGCCTCTGCCGCACCGAACACATGTTCTTTGCCGAAGATCGTTTGCCTTACATGCAGGCCATGATTATGGCTCGCGATGAGAAGAGCCGCCGGGCTGCGTTGCTGAAGCTGTTGCCGATGCAGCGCAAGGATTTCGCCGGACTGTTTGAAGCAATGGAAGGCTTCCCGGTTGTGATCCGTACGCTCGATCCGCCACTGCACGAATTCCTGCCGAAGCGTGAGGACCTGATGGTGGCGATTGCGAAGTTGCCCCACGCCGGTTCGAAGGAAAAGAAGGAAATGGCCGAGAAGTTCGGCTGCAAGGTCGGGGAACTCAAGAAGCACCTGGCGCATGTTTTGCATCGCGTCGAAGAGCTTCATGAAATGAACCCGATGCTTGGACATCGCGGCTGCCGTCTGGGTATCACGTACCCGGAAATCACCGAGATGCAGGCGCGGGCGATCTTTGAGGCGGCCGTAATTGTCGCCAAGAAGGGCAAGAAGATCATTCCCGAAGTGATGATCCCGCTGGTTGGCGGCTATCGCGAACTCGATCACCAGAAGGAGATCGTGGTGCGCGTTGCGACCGAAGTACTCGAGAAGGCTGGCTTGCAGGACCTCAAGTATTACGTGGGCACGATGATCGAAATTCCGCGCGCGGCAATCACTGCGGATGAAGTGGCGCAGTACGCGGAGTTCTTCAGCTTCGGCACCAACGACCTGACGCAAACCACGATGGGTCTGAGCCGCGACGACTATACGAAATTCAACGCTCATTACGAAAATCTGAAGATCTTCAAGACAGACCCGTTTGGTTCGCTCGACCAGGAAGGCGTTGGCAAGCTGATCTCCATGGCGATCGAGCTGGGCCGCAAGACGCGTCCTGATATCGAGATCGGCATCTGCGGCGAACATGGTGGCGATCCGGATTCGGTGGCATTCTGCTACCGCGTCGGAATGAACTATGTGAGCTGCTCGCCGTATCGAGTTCCGATCGCACGTCTGGCCGCTGCTCAGGCAGCGCTGGCCAAGGGATCGAAGACCGAGAACCGGACAGCATAAGTTCGAACGGGTGGAAAACATCCGTTTTGGTGGGAGAAGGGCGGCGGCTTCGTTTGAAGCTGCCGCCTTTTTCTATTGGCGCTGATTTCGCCGGAAATCGGGGAATGCCTGGGGCTGGCCTTTGGCTTTGACGCTTTGGGTAGAGAGCGCTACGATGCTGCTCCAATCCACGCTGTCGTAGACGTTGATCGGAGAGGGTTGCTTCTGGACAAGGGCAGTGAAGAAAGCGCGGAGGGTGAACCAGTCTGCTCCGCCGTGGCCGCTCGCCTTAGCTTGTGCTTGTTCCTCGCGCCAGATGCGATGCTCAAAGCGGTCCTCGTAGGGTGTCCAGTCTCCCCAGGCGTTTTCTTTGTGCGTGCCTTCGAGCCAGATGCCCTTTTGGCCTTCTGAATCACGGTAAGCGCCCTTTGTACCCTGAAGCAGGTAATGTGTGGTGCTCACGGTCGGGCGCGCGGAGACAGTATCAAGGCGGATTTCGATTAACTTGCCTTTGGCGGTCTGGATGAGCGAGATGTTCGCGTCGCCTTGATAGGGAATGATGCCGGCGATTCTGGCTGGCGGCGCAGCGAGGGTAGAGATCGTCGAAAAACGGTGGGTATGGCCGATGCCGAGCCATTGCGCGACGGGCCCAATGGCGTGTGTCGGATACCAGTTGGCTGTGTCGTTCATCAAGCGGCCTCTCCAGGTCGGCGATCCGGGCTTTGTATACCCCATGGCTGGCAAAGCATGGAGGTAGGCGCAGTCGGCGTAGGTCAATTCGCCAAACAGACCGGCCTGGGCCATTGCGAGAACCGCAAGGTTGGAGCGGAAATAGCAGCAGTTCTCGGCCATCATATAGAAGCCTTTGGTTCGCTCGACGGCTTCTACCAGTTGCCAACATTCTTCGATCGTGACGGCGGCCGCGACCTCGCTCAGAACCGCTTTTCCTTGCAGGATTGCGTCGACAGAAATTGCAGCGTGGGTTTGTTCTGGCGTTGCTACCAGGACTGCGTCCAGATTCGTTTGATCGAGCAGGCGGCGGTGATCGGAAAACACTGCTGGCTTGGGATGGCCTTTCGACTGGACACGATCGACAAGGCGGGCGGGCTTTGTAGGATCGATGTCGCAGAGAGCGGCGATCTCAACACCTGGGATATTGAGAATCGTGGTGCCAAGCGAGGTGCCTCGGCTGCCGGTGCCGATGATTCCCAGTCGTATGGTTGGGTTCGCGAGAAACGCAGCGAGGAAGTGGCGGCGCAACATAATCTAGACATCGTCTCAGACTTCAAGACCCACGGCACGCATCAAGGCAACGGCATTGGAGTGAGTGACGACGCCGGGTTGCATTTTGTAGTCAAACTCCATGCGTCCATCGATGAGCTGGTCTTCGAAATGTACGTTTGCAGCCCTTGCGCCCAGGTCTTCAACGATTTGAGTCAGCGCAAGGTCGTGCGTGCTCGCGATGCCGATCGCATTGCGTTCGACGAGGCCCTTAATGATGGCGGCCGCGCCGATCCGCCGGTCGTGGGAGTTCGTTCCGCTGAGGACTTCATCGATGAGAAACAGGACAGGCAGAGGGCCAGCCGCCTTTTGCATGATGTCCCGGAGCCGCAGGATCTCGGCATAGAAACGCGAAGTATTGCCCTGGAGCGAATCGTGAGTCGAAATGGATGCGCCAACTGCGAGGCGGCTCAAACGCATGGAGGCTGCACACACGGGTGCGCCAGCGAGGGCAAGAATGACGTTTGAGCCCAGGGTACGCATCAGGGTGCTCTTGCCTGACATGTTGCTTCCGCTTACGACAAGCGCCTGGAGAGGAACACCAAGTTGAATGTCGTTCGGCACTGCTTGCGAGGCCGGCATCAACGGGTGGGTGAGATCTCTTGCTTCCAGGCAAGGGCCTTCTGCATCGATTGCAGGAAAGACACCCTTCGGGTGTTCAAAATGATGGTTGGCAAAAGAGCTGAGCGCTTCGATCTCGCCCACAGCATGGATCCATCGCCTCATGGCTGCGCCTGACTGCTTTCGCCAGTCTTCGAGAGCGAATGCCAGGTGGAGATCGTAAAGGACGAAAGGGCCGAGTAGCCGGACGATGAAGTGGTCTCGTGAATCCGCGAGATCCATCCAGCGACGCAATTGAGCGATACGACGCGAAGGTGGAGCGCCCTCTACGTTCAACTGCTCGCGAAGCTCTGAAAGGCGGGCGGTGCGGAAGGTTTCGAGTTCGAGCCTGCCGAGGACAGCAGAGAGGAGTGCGACTTCCTGGGCTGCAACTTCCGCACCTTCCAGGACCTCTTTGATCTCGAGGCGCAAACGCCATAAGATTGTCCCGCATGTCAGGCCTGAGATTAGGTAGACGATGCGCAGACTGGCGATTTCAGCGCCCAACACATCGGCCACCAGGGCGAGGGCTCCGATTGCGCCGAACAGGGAGACCAGCCGATAAAGGTTGCGTGCGGCGTGTGCCAGCGGGTAGTGGGCATGGCTACCCCATTCGGCAAGTTGTGTCGCACGTAACTGTCGTTTGTTGGCTGCGCTGATCACGGCCAAGTCCTCTCGAAGGTCGAGGCTGGGGGTGAGTTCCTGAACTGCCTCCTGTCGTTGGCGAATGACATCGAGCTGTGCGGGTTCGAGCAGCCAGGACGCGAGCGTAGATTCACCGATTCTCGTCCTTGCACGACAGAGAAGTTCGAATAGCGATCCAGATCCGAAAACATCCAGATCATTCGCGTAAAGATGTTCGACTGGCCGATAGGCTTCGCCGGAAGTTCCCTGATCTTGCCAATTGCCTTTTGTCCTCTCGATTGCCTGTTTGTAGTAGTCGATCGAGCGGGTCAGGCGGGCAGCTTTATCCTGTTGCGACTGGATTCGGATTCCGACGATGATGAAGGCCAAGGCTGCGCCTGCGAGAAGCCACCACTGGCCATACCAACCGGCCGGAATGGCTGCTACAACAATCGCCAGGCGCAAATTGCCGAAACGGGACGCGATGTTGTCCGCAGCTGCGAAGCTTGCCTCGCGCTCTTTGAGGCGCGATTGATAGGTTTCCATCACCATGTCTTGATTGTGCGTCAGGAGAGTTCCTGGAGTTCCTGGGCAAACTCCTTGGCCAGGATTGAGTCTGGCATCGCGATGAAGATGGTGTCGTCTCCGGCAATCGTTCCCACGATGTTTGGATACTCTTCTGTATCGAGGGCGATAGCGAGCGACATGGCGTGGCCAGGTGAAGTTCGGATTACAACGAGATTTTGCGCGGCGGTCGCCGAGAGCATGAACTCGCGGGCTAGGGAGAAGAATTTCGGGGTTGGGTTGCCGAGATCGGCATACCCTTGAGCGGTCTTGACCAGGCCGAGCTCGCGAATATCTCTTGATAGCGTGACCTGCGTGGCATCCAGTCCTCGTTTTTTGAGTAGTTGAGCCAGTTGTTCCTGAGTGTGGATCTCGTCCTCATGGATGAGTTTCAGGATCTGCTGGTGGCGCTCAATCTTGTTCATAGCTTTTCTAGACGGGATTGCGCTTCGATGAGAGCGGCCGCAACGGTTTGTGGGGCAGTGCCTCCGGGGACAGCCCGGGTATTCATTCCGTGGCGCGGATCCCTGAGGATTTCAACGAAGTCTTGAGTAAAACCAGAGTCAAATTCTTTCAGTTCCGCCGCAGTAAAGTCACCCGGGTGTTTTCCAGATTTGATGCCATGGAGAACTAGCCTGCCCGCAAGTTTGTGCGATTGATGGAAAGGCAGCCCAGCGCGGGAAAGGGCTTCGGCAATATCAGTAGCGACAACCCAGGATTCCGCGCAGGCTTGCTCGGGAATCTCAGGTTTGATCGACACATTTCGCGCAACTATCGTAGTCATGTTGAGGCAGGCAATGGTCTGCTCAGCGGCGTCAAACAACTGCTCTTTGTCCTCCTGCATGTCGCGGTTGTAAGTGAGCGGAAGGCCCTTCATTGTCACGAACAGAGCCGAATAAGCTCCGAACACTCGGCCGCATTTCCCCCGGATCAATTCGAGAGAATCAGGGTTCTTCTTTTGTGGCATCAGGCTGGAACCGGAAGTGACGCCGTCGCTGAGTTCCATCCAGCGGAACTCTTCACTCGAATAGAGAATCCAGTCTTCCGACAGGCGGGAGAGGTGGAGCATGACCAGATTGGCTGCGTGCATGTAGTCGAGCACGAAATCGCGATCGGCAGAAACATCCATCGAGTTGAGCGTGATGGCGGCGAAGCCGAGGTCTTTGGCGATGGCATGCCTATCAAAGGGAAATGCGCTGCCGGCGAGTGCGCCGCTGCCGAGGGGGAGGACGTTTGTTCGCGCATGCGCCTGTTGTAAGCGCTCGACGTCGCGAGCGAACATCTCGAAGTAGGCAAGCAGGTAATGCGGCCAGAGTACTGCCTGAGCGCGGCGCATATGTGTGTAGCCGGGAATGGCCGCATGGGGGTACTTGTTTGCGAGATCCAGAATGCTCGCCATCAAGGCTTTGGTGGCGTCAATCGTGGCTTCAATCGTCGAACGAAGCCAAAGGCGGGTATCGAGCGAAACCTGCTCATTTCGGCTGCGGCCGGTGTGGATCTTGTCGGCGAGTGCCCCGGTCTTTTCCTTCAGCTTGCGGATGACAAAGGAATGGACATCCTCGTCCGTTGCTCCGTCGAAGTAGGCGGGATCCTGGGATTCGAGCTTGATCTGCTCGAAGGCCGCCACGATGCCGGCGCGTTCTTCCGAATTGAGGATGCCAACGCTTTCCAGTGCGCGAGCGAATGCTTGAGAGCCAATCAGGTCGGCCTGAATCAGGCGCTTATCGAAGTGAAGAGACTCGGAAAACTTCTCAAAGAACTGGTCCTGGCCTGCTTCAAAGCGGCCACCGTAGAGCTTGTCTTGCATCTTTGTCTATCCTACGCGAGCAACATCAAAAGCAGCGCCTTCTGGGCGTGCAATCGGTTCTCCGCCTGATCAAATATGGCGGATTGCGGCGATTCCATGACTTCGTCGGTGACCTCCTGGCCGCGCTTAGCGGGCAGACAATGGAGGAAAATGGCTTCGTTTGTTGCGGCGCTCATCAGACGGGCGTCGATCTGGAAAGGGGCAAAGGTCCTGATACGCTGCTCAGCTTCCGATTCCTGGCCCATGCTAGTCCATACATCCGTGTAGATCACCTGGGCTCCGCTTACGCCTGCCTCAGGATCGTTGGTGACGGCGACCGTCCGCCCATGCTGGCTAGCAAAGTGACTGGCCTGATCGAGGACATGGCGATTCGGCTCGTAGCCTGCGGGACAGGCGACGGAGACGTTCATGCCAAGGCGCGCGCCATTCAGCATCAGGGAATGCGCGACATTGTTGCCGTCGCCGACGTAGCAAAGCTTAATGCCATCGAGGGCGCCAAAGCGCTCTTCAACGGTTTGGAGGTCGGCAAAACTCTGGCAGGGGTGATACATGTCGCTCAGGGCGTTGATGACCGGAACGCTGGACCAGGTTGCGAGTTCCTCAATTGTGGACTGTAGAAATGTTCGAGCCACGATGGCGTTCGTCCAGCGGTCGAGATTGCGTGCGATGTCCTTTACCGGCTCACGATCGCCAATCGGACCGATCAAAGCTACGGCGTCGCCTCCAAGTTGCTTGATGGCTAGCTCGAAGGTAAGGCGGGTGCGGAGGGAGGGCTTCTCGAACAGCAGGCTCAGGTAGCGATGTTTCAGAGAACTGGCAAATCGGGTTGGATTGCGCTTCAGCTCAGCGGCGAGGTTCAGCAATTCACGCAATTCGGGGGCTGTAATGGAGAGATCGCTGGTGAGATCCCCGGATGCAATCACTGGGGCCTGCGGGGAGGCGGCGGACATGGCTGTATTTTTATTCACCCATTATGAATAATAATACAATTCGGGCGATGGCGCTGCTGGATCAAGGTTTGGCGTTTCAGCTTATAGGCCGAGGAGGCGCAGTACAAACGGGGCCACATCGACGGATTTCATCGAAGCCGAGCGGGACTGGATCTCTGGGCCCGAGGCGACGAACAGCGCCAATAGATCGCTGCGGGTAGGCAACGGCCCGTGGACGCCGATTCTTCGAGGCAGAGCAATTATGGCTGGCTGCTTGAGCAGGTGAGTCATCGTGAATCCGGGCGCCAAGTCGAAATAAAGATCCCCGCCGAACTCGCCGCCGATCCCAAACTTGCTTGCGAATTCGGAGGGCAGATACCAACTACTGAATACCGGTTTGCCCTCGAATTGAACGTCAGAAAGTTTCTTGCGGACTTCTTCAAGCAATGCGGTTTCGGATCGATCCTTGAGGCGAAGGAAAGCAGAGGAGGCTATGATTCTTCCTTCAAAACCAAAGTCTTTGATCAATGTATTGACTCGTACTTCATGGCTCACTGCGGTCATTCCGTGATCGCTGACTATGACGAAGTGATCGTCGTCCCGAAGCAGCAGGCGAAGCTGCTCGATTCTCCAATCCACGATTTGATATCCCCACCGGCGTTGCGGCTCGTTCGATTTCTGGGCCTCTGTTGCAAGGCCCCACCAAGAGTGGAGCATGTCGTCGGGAGTACTGATGTAGTCGACCAGGAGTCGTGGATCGAATTCGGTCAATAGCGCGCGAGTGTGGCGCATGGTCTGACGGGCGTGGAGTTCGAGCGTCTCTAGCCAGCGGCGTTCGGCAAGTCCATCGGCATTGATGCTTCCAAATTGCCCGGATTCGTAGAAACTGCCCGCGCCATTACCAATGAAGGCTCCGGTTGTGCTCAGCAGGCGTGCCTTGAACTTGGTAGCCTGCTCCGGGCCATTCGAGCAGACGCTGATCTCTTTCGCCTCGGTTTGATAGAGAAGGAACTCTTTGCCGTCCGCGCTCAATCCAAAGAGTCTGAAGTGGACCGCGGCCAGATTTGCAACGGGAAGGGCCTCGCTGAAAAATCGAGCCAGGGGTCTTGCCTTATTGTTTCCGAGCCGGGGTGGATCCTGCTCGGCATTCTTCCATGAGGCATCGACATATCGCTTGCCGCTGCGCGCTGTCATTCGGATGGTATCGTAACGAAGGCCTTTGGCGAAAATTACGCCGATGAACTGTATGCGTCCAGAGGCGTAATGAAAATATCGAACAGGCTGGCGGCTTGCCGGCCGCATCGCAAACCCCTCTGGCGGACCATCGAGCCACTTTACGTCATTCGCTCGCAAGAGTGTTTGCGGGGCGACCTGGTTAGTCTGATAACCATTCATCAAGGTAACGTTAGGTGCGCTATTGAACTGATTGCAGGGAAAGCCCTGAGTGGGATTGTGAGCGACGGACCTAACACCGGAGCGAGCCGCCTTGACCCAAAACGTCTCGGCCTTCAATTGTTCCGCACGGAATCCGTTGGCGTACTTTCCGAACGCTATGGGCACGTTGTTAGCTGTCACGCCATTGATATTTCCGTAGACGCCGGTAAAGATACTCGCGTGACCTGGGGCTGTCTGGCTCGGAAAAGCAGCCTGCATCGGAGCATAGATCCCTTCCGTTGCAAGCTTGCGGAGAGACTTGAGTTCTGAGGCAGCAGGGTCTTCAGAAAAGGCCTGATATCCCATGCCATCCAGACTGATCAAGAAGACGCGGCCCTTTTGCTGCGCAGTCAATGAATGCAAGGCAAACAATGAAAGCAGTAGGAGACGCATCGAATTATCCTTTCACAACGAGGTTGACGAGCTTGCCGTTGAGCACGATCACTTTGACAATCTCTTTACCGCTGATGAAAGCGGCGATTTTATCGTCAGCTCTGGCGGCAGCTTCGAGTGCGTCATTCTGCGCACCGGATGGCACAATGATCTTGCCCCGGAGCTTGCCATTGACTTGAACCGGAATTTCCAACTCGTCCTCGATGAGATGGGCTGGATTGACTTCGGGCCACGGGTGGCGGAAGACGGGGCCGGTTTCGCCGATCTCTTCCCAGAGTTCTGCGGCGATGAATGGGGTGAAGGGCTCCAGCAGTTGAACTAGCGCCTTCAGGATCTCGGGCAAGGATGCGGCGGTGAGTCCGTCTTCGCAGAGATAGAGCTCATTGGTGAGTTCCATCAGTGCGGCGATGCAAGTATTGAAATGCCAACGCTGTTCAAAGTCGAGAGTGATCTTGGCAATGGTCTGGTGGAGTTTGCGCAGGGCTCGCTTGTCCTGGGCAGTGAGCTCGCCAACGGGGTCGCGCATTCGATCGACGCTTCGGGTGACAAAGCGATAGACGCGCCCGAGAAACCGGTACTGGCCTTCGACACCGGTCTGCTGCCAATCCATGTCCTTGTCGGGGGGCGCTGCAAACAAGACGTAGAGACGGCACGTATCGGCACCGAACTGGACAGTGAGTTCTTCAGGATCGACGATATTGCCGAGGCTCTTGGACATCTTGGCGCCGTCTTTGAGCACCATGCCTTGGGTGAAGAGTTTCCTGGCTGGTTCGGCATTGGTGATTAGCCCAAGGTCGCGCATTACTTTTGTCCAATAGCGCGAGTAGATCAAATGCAGAATGGCATGCTCCACTCCGCCGATGTATTGGTCAATCGGGAACCATTGGGCAATCACGGCAGGATCAAACGGCGCTTTGTCGTTGTGCGGATCGCAATAGCGGTAGAAGTACCAGGAGGAATCGACGAAAGTATCCATCGTGTCTGTTTCGCGACGCGCGGAGCCGCCGCACTTCGGGCACGTGGTTTTCCAGAAACTCTCGTGGCGGGCCAGAGGTGACTCCCCTGCCCCGGTGATCTCAACGTCGAGCGGCAGCAATACAGGGAGGTCTTCGTCTTTGACGGGTTGCACGCCGCAGGACGCACAATGCACCATCGGGATCGGAGTGCCCCAATAGCGCTGGCGTGAGACGCCCCAGTCTTTCAAGCGATAGGTGATTGCGCCTTTGCCGAAGCCATCCTGTTCTGCGCGGATGGTCATTTTGCGGCGGGCCTCCGCAGTTGGCAAGTCTGAATATTCGCCAGAATTGATGCTAATGCCGTATTCAGTGAACGGTAGCGCCAGTTCGCCTTCTAGAGGCTTGACGACAGGAGTGATCGGAATGCCGTACTTTGAGCAAAACTCAAAGTCGCGCTCATCGTGCGCGGGGACGGCCATGATTGCACCTGTGCCGTAGCCCATCAGGACAAAGTTGCCAATCCAGATTGGTGTTCTTGCGCCGTTGTATGGGTTGACCGCAAAGCGGCCAGTGGCGAAGCCAACTTTCTCCAAGTTCAGCGTCGGGTCTTTGCGGTCCTGATCATCGACCATTGCCTTCAGACGGGCCTCCCCTTCCGGGCCGGCCAGTTCGATCGCCTTAGGGTGCTCTGGAGCAAGGATGAGGCAGGTGGCGCCGTAGATGGTGTCGACGCGGGTGGTGAAAACGCGGATCTTCTGTTCAGCGCCTTCGAGCGTGAAATCGACTTCAGCGCCTTCGCTCTTGCCAATCCAGTTGCGCTGCATGATGAGGACGCGCTCGGGCCAGCCCTCTTCGAGAGACTTGATATCGGCGAGGAGTTCTTCCGCATAGGCAGTTGTCTTAAAGAACCATTGCTCAAGGCTGCGTTGCTCAACAGCAGTATCTTCATGCCGCCAGCAGCAGCCGTCTACGACCTGCTCGTTAGCAAGCACAGTTGCACATTCTGGACACCAATTGACCAGCGATTCTTTGCGGTAAGCAAGTCCACGCTCGTACATGCGCAAGAAGAACCACTGATTCCACCGGTAATATTCCGGTTCGCACGTGGCAATCTCGCGTTCCCAGTCGAGCGAAAAACCGAGCCGCTTGAGGCCCTTCTTCATTTGCGAGATATTCTGCAGGGTCCATTCGCGAGGTTGGCGACCCGATTTCAGAGCTGCATTTTCAGCAGGCAGCCCAAACGCGTCCCACCCCATCGGATGAAGGACATCGTAGCCGCGCATCCGCATGAATCTGGCGAGTGCATCGCCGATGGAATAGTTGCGGGCGTGGCCCATGTGCAGGCGACCGCTCGGATACGGGAGCATCTCGAGAACGTAATATTTCTTGGTCGGGTTCGTTGGAGTCCGGTATAGCCCCGGATCCTGCTCCCAGCGGGCATGCCACTTCTCTTCGATCTCTTGGTGTTGATATTGCTTTTCGGGCATTGTGGAGGGTAAACCTCCAATGTAACGCGGCTAGCGGTAATAGTTCTTTAACCAGACGTGGCGGCGCATGGTTGTGAGTTCGGCATCAGAGAGAGGTCCGAGGGCGCTGACGGCGCAATTGGATTCCACGGTCGATATGCGGCGCATGCCGGGGATCACGGTTGAGACGGCTGGGTTCGAAAGGCAGAAACGCAGACAACGTTGTGCCAGTGTGCCTTTGATGGATGTTGTTGCCTGGTCCAATTCAGTGACGCGAGGAACGACATCCTTGAGCCGTCCTTCGCGGAAGTACCAAGCCCGAAAATCTTCAGCTTCAAATTGTGTGTCTGTAGTCAGGGCGCCTGTGAGCGCACCTTCGTCGAGAGGCACACGCGCCAGCACGCCGACTCCGTGTTCCTCGCAAGCGGGAAACAGCCACCGCTCGGGCGACTGTTCGAATACGTTGTAGATCACCTGAACGGTGTCGATCAGGCCGCTGGCGACAACATCGAGCGCTGACTCTGGCTGATGGTCATTGATCGAGATACCGAAGTGCTTCACTTTGCCAGACTTCTTTAAGTCTTCGATGGCGCGGCGCCAGTCATCCTGGAAAAACCAGATCGGATTCCAAACGTGAAATTGCTGCAGATCGATCTGTTCGACGCCCAAGTTGCGGAGGCTGATTTCGGTGGACTCGATTGCGTACTGGTAGGGGTACACTTCATCGATGCCTGCGCCGACCTTGGCTGGCCAGATGCGGTTTTTGGGAGGGATCTTCGTGGCAATCCAAATCTTGTGGCCCGCACTTTTGACCGCTTGACCAACCAAACTCTCGCTGTGTCCTTCGTTGTAGGCAAGGGCGGTATCAATGAAGTTCAACCCGAGATCCATCGCCCGATGAAGCGCTAGAAGACTGCTTGCATCATCGCCACCGAGCCACTGCTTTCCACCGATACCCCAGGCTCCGTAGCCAATCTCACTCACTTCAATTCCTGTTCGTCCGAGCTTGCGGTAGTTCACGTCACTATTTTCCCTTGTATCCTGTGGGCATGAGGCGTTTTTTCCTCAGCACGATTGTTTTTATTCTTGCGGTGCTCGGCGCGCAGAATTACCGGCTCTATCTACGTGAGGGCGGGCATCATTTGGTTCGCGAACACAAAGTGGATGGTGACCGCGTGCGTTACTACTCAATCGAACGAGGAGACTGGGAAGAGATTCCACTTGAGCTGATCGATTTGAAGAAGACGCTAAAGGAGCTCGGCACCCGGGAAGAGGCAGCCAAGAGCGAGCGGAAGATGGAAGCAGAAGAGGCTGCGGTTGAGAGGGAGATGCGCCGGATTGTGGCGAGTATTCCTGAAGAACCGGGCCTCTTCCGCCTGGATGCAGCGGGCAAGATTGTTGCGATCAAGCTGGCCGAATCGACATTGGTCACCGACAAGAAGCGTCAGGTGCTGAAGGTTCTCTCACCGATTCCGCTGGTGGCAGGAAAGGCAACCGTGGAGCTTGCCGGCGAGAATTCCACAAATATCTACTCAGAGCGAAGACCGGAGTTTTATCTTCGGCTCTCGAAGCCGCAGCAATTCGCGCTGGTGCAATTGAGTCCAAAGAAGGGGGCCAGAATCGTAGAGGTAGTTCAGACGATTCCGGTAAGCAAAGAGAAGTACGAGGAGCGGAAAGAACTCGAGATTTTCCGCCAGCAACTGGACGAGGGCCTCTATAAGCTTTGGCCGCAAGCGGATCTGGCCGCCGGTGAATACGCCTGGATTGAATTCACCGAGGGCGAGGTAAATCTGATGATTTGGGATTTCCGGATTCAGTAATCAGCGCTCGTGGACATCCTCAAGGTAGGTGTAGCCATGCATGCCTTCCTCGTAGTAGCGGAGCAACTGACCTGATTCTTCGTAGCCAACCTTGCCTTGGCGTACGGCGGTTTCAACGTCGCGCCGGAACTTTTCCTGAAGATCCTTGCTTGAGAACTGGACGTAGTCGAGGACTTCGCGGACGGTGTCTCCGCGGATGACTGCTTCGATGACATTTTCATTGTTCTCATCGAGAGAGACGTGCACAGCGTGGGTGTCTCCGAGGAGGTTGTGCAGGTCACCAAGAATCTCCTGGTAAGCGCCAACCAAAAAAGCGCCGAGGTAATAGGGTTGCTCACCATTGAACTGATGGAGCGGCAGGAATTTCTTTACGTCTCGACGGTCAATGAACATATCGATCTTGCCGTCGGAGTCACAAGAAATATCACCGAGAACTGCGTTTGAAGTTGGCCGTTCGTCCAGGCGGTGGATTGGCATCAAAGGGAACAACTGCTTGACTGCCCAACTGTCGGGCATGGATTGGAAGAGCGAGAAGTTGCAGAAGTAGGTATCCGAAAGCATGGAATCGAGGTTTTCGAGCTCTTCAGGAATCTCGTCCATATTTGCCACATGGCGCTGAATCTTGCGGCCGATCGCCCAATAGAGGCTTTCGCAATGGGCGCGTTGTTCGAGCGACATATAGCCAAGGCTGAACAGGTTGAGAGCGCTATCGAGTGATTGTTGCGCGTCGTGGAAAGTCTCGAGAACGTTCTTCTGAGTCAGGCTCTTCAGCGTTTCATGGAGATCGATCAACGGCTGTTCTGCATCCTCAGGAACTGCAAGTGGAACTTCCTCTGTGCCAAAACCGCTGACTCCCAGCACGTTGAAGACGAGCAGGCTATGGTAAGCGGCGATAGCGCGGCCACTCTCAGTCATGATGACGGGGTGATCCACTTCGGCCTCGTCGCAAACGTTCTGGATGTGATAAACGACGTCGGCAGCGTACTCCTGCAGAGTGTAATTGACGCTCGATTCGAAATCGGTTTGGGAGCCGTCGTAGTCGATGCCAAGACCGCCGCCTACGTCCAGGATCTCAAGGCCAGCCCCTGCCTTTTTCAAGCCCGCGTAGCAACGGGCAGCTTCTGTTACCGCGCCCTTGATTTGCCGAATGTTGGTGATCTGGCTGCCGAGATGGAAGTGGAGGAGCTTGAGGCAATCGCCCATTCCGATGCTCTTTAGGCGTTCCACGGCCCTGAGTGCTTCGCTTACGGTAAGCCCAAACTTGGAGCGATAGCCGCCAGAGCTCTTCCAGCGTCCTGAGCCGCGGCTGGCGAGCTTGATGCGAATGCCAATCGAGGGTCTGACACCGATTTTCTGTGCGTACTTTATGATCAGCTCGAGCTCGGTATACTTCTCGACGATGGGGGTGATGTTGCGGCCGATCTTGCGGGCCAGCATCACCATCTCGATGTATTCGTCGTCCTTGAAGCCATTGCAGACGATGGGCGTATCGTTGTCGGCAACACCGAGAACAGCGAGCAGTTCGGGTTTTGAGCCGGCTTCCAGGCCAAAACCAAATGGCCGGCCATAGGCATAAACTTCTTCGACTACCTGACGCTGCTGGTTGACCTTGATCGGGAAAACGCAGACATATTTGTTCTTATAGTTGTGCTCGGCAATTGCATTTAGGAATGCCTGATGGATTTCGCCCAAGCGGTGCTTGAGAATTTGACCAAAGCGAATCAGGATGGGCGCGTGGATGCCGCGCATCACCAGTTCGTCCACTAGGCGCTTGAGGTCCATGTGGCGGCTCGAGTCTTTGTCCGGATGGACGAGCAGGTTGCCGTTTTCGCCGACTGTGAAGTAGCCCTTCCCCCAGCTTGCGACGTCGTACAACTCAGATGCGTCGGTGGTGGTCCAACGCTCCGTGGGTTCCCAGGCGGCCGGGTCGGCCAACTTTAGATTCAACTTCTCAATTCCTCCAGAACAAAACTTTCAATTTGAGTGTCGTAGGAATTGATGCCCCCCCGCAATAGTTTTGGCCGAATGAAACCAAAAATTTATTCTGGGATTTCGGCTACATAAACCTGAGTTGTGCCGGAACGGTCGCTGGCGAAAGCCACCCTTCGCTCGTCGCGGCTCCAACTTGGATGTGGATGTGTCCATTGCGGGCCGTAGACAGTGTCTGTACCGGCTTCCATCCAACTGAGCGTACCGGAAGACTTGGCGGCGCTACTGGCGGCCTCAAAGTCCTCCTTGAGCGCATATCGGGAGGTTTTCCACTGTGACCCGCCGTTCGAAGCGTTCGAGCCGCAGATTTGGGTTCGTTTGCCAGTCGAGACATCGACGATGTGCAAACCAAGGTCGGGATGATTTGTATCACAGAGTATTTTTGTCCCGTTTCTGTTCGGCGCGATGTGCCAGCAGTTGAAATCGCAGATCGTTGTGATCTGTTTGGTCTGCCAGTTCAGGCGGCGCAGTGAAAAAGGCCAGACGGTGTAAACGATATCGCCGGTTTGGCCAAGGAAGGTCTCATGGACCACGAATTCGTCGTTGTCATGTTCGTGCAGGCATTCCAGGCCGCTGCCGTCTCGCCTGATGCGGTGCATGCGCGGAGCGGGATCGCCAGAAAACTCGATCCATTCCTGTTCGATGGGGTGGAACTGCGGGTGAATCACCGTTCTCGGATAAGGAATGAAATGCCAATCGGACCCATCCCAACGGCCGCACAGGATGCCGTTCTGGCCATCGATCTTGGCTGCGGCTGTGAGCCATGAGCCATCGGCGCTGATTGAGCATTCGCCGATTGACGCTTCATCCTTGCGCACGAGTTCATTGACCTCAAGTGAGCGCCTGTTCAGTCGCAGGATGGCGCCGGAACGCACGAAGCAGATCTCTTCTCCTGCCGGATGCAACGCAGGCGAGAAGGGATGAATGCCGACGTCGCCGAAGGTCAGTTGCCGCTTTGGCTCACCGGAAGGGTAGGGGCATTCGTAAAGTTGAGCAGACCCTGATTGGTACGAGGTAAAGAAGATGGCCTCATCACCGGGGAAAAAGCTGGACTGGAGGAAATAAGACGGGTGGCTGATCGCTGGCCCATCGGTGAGCTGGAGCACCAGCGCGCCCGTAGTTTCGTCTCGAAACTCAATCATTTTCGGCCGAGGTAGAGGTCGCGGCCTTTGACCAGAGCCTCAATCTTGCGATCGCTGATGCTGCGTTTGAGCATCCAAAAACCGCAATCGGGATGCACCCAGCCTACGCGTCCGGCGCCGAGGATCCCCTCAGCTCTTTCAATTGAGCGGGCGATCTCTTCGGGGGTCTCGACATGATTCACTTTGATATCGATCACTCCGATGCCAATGCGGATGTGGCTTGCGACATCTTTGAGGGAATGAAGGTCGTCAACCGGGCGATGGGCCAATTCGAGGACCAGGTGGTCGACATGCAAAGAGTTTAAGAACTCGATCAGTTGCTGCCAATGGCCCTTCTGGATGGTCTGGCCGCCGTAGTTGCCGAAGCAGAGGTGAACGGCGCGGGTCGAGGTGATCGCGTCGAGAACGAGGTTCATTGACTTCGCAGCCAGCGGCCAATCCTCTGGATTGCCTGGAATGTTGGCTTCGTCCACTTGCACGCAAGCGCAAGGCAGGTCACGAACTTGCCCAGCAAGAACTTCACCTAAAGCCATTGTGAGTTTGTCAAAGCTGCCGTAATGGTTGTCAAGCAAAGTGCGGGCCAGCATATACGGGCTGGTCACGGTGAACTTGAATGGTCCACCGGCAACACCGGCGGCCAATTCGCAATCGCCCAACAGGTTAAGCGAGCCTTCGCCTAGCGGGCCTTCGACTACACCTGCCGCTTTGCGGCGGAAACCCATAGTTTGCTTTGCGGCAAAAGCTTCGTGATCGCTGCGACCGACGTCTGCGCGGATGCCTCCCATCGGGCGGATGAAGTACTCGATCATCCCGTTGGTATCGGGATGATTGACATCGAAACGATACAGCTCGCCATCGGTGGGGAGATCAATACCGGCTTGCTTCTGGACATCGAACACGACGCGAGTTGCATCGAGACGCGCCTGCTCACTTGGGAGCGCGGCAAGCCAATCAGGTACGGGGTAAGAACCAACAGTAGTAGTTAATATTTCAGGATTAGACGACATAAGGTTTGCGATAGTCTCTGGTCAACAGCTTGTCCGCATCCGGTGCGCCAACGAATTTCATTTTGGCGGCATCGAAGTCGAGCTTCTTGCCTGTGCGGTAGCTGATGTTGGCCAGATGGCAGAGGCCTGCGGAGATGGCTCCGATTTCGATCTCTGCATTCAAGTCTTTGTGGTTGCGGCTCTTCACTGCCTTGAGGAAATTCTCCATGTGGGGTTTGGTGTCCCATATCTGACCGACTGGCTTCACAGTTTCAGCGAGGGACAGTTCTTCACCCTTGAAAATCTGGAAGTCGTTGGCATCGACGGCCATGATTCCATCCGAGCCGTAGAAAATGTTTCCGATCGTGTTGGCGCCGCGCTTCACCAGCGGCCAATCAGCGCCGGTGGGCAAGCCGCGTACTTCAAATACGAGCTGCTGGCCATTGCCGTAGTCGAAAGTAGTCAACTGGGTATTTGGGGTTTCCTGGTCATCGTCGTAAACGAACTTGCCACCGGTGGAAACCACGTTTTGAGGCCAGGAAACGCCCATGCCCCAACGAGCGATATCCATCTCGTGAACACCTTGGTTGCCGATGTCTCCATTGCCAGTGTCCCAGAACCAATGCCAGTTGTAGGCAAATCGAAGTTCGGTGAACTTGCGCAGCGGCGCCGGGCCGAGGAATTGATCCCAATCCACTCCCGGCGGCGGCGAGGCGAGTTCTGGCGCGCGGCCAATCGATTTACGGCGCTTGTAGCAGAGCCCTTTGGCGAGATAGATTTTGCCGATTGCGCCTTCTTTCAGCATCTGCATGGCTTGCATTTTGAATGCAGTACTGCGGCTTTGAGAACCGACCTGCAACATGCGGCCGGTCTTGCGGGCAACTTCAATCATCCGGATGCCCTCGTGGATGTTGTGTGACGCGGGTTTCTCGCAATAAACGTCTTTGCCAGCCTGGCAGGCCCAAATGGCGCCAAGTGCATGCCAGTGGTTGGGAGTCGCCATCGAGACGGCGTCGACATCCTTGTCGGCAAAGACTTTTTTCATGTTGTCGTATTCCTTCGGCTTCGCGCCTCCGGCCTTTTCGACGATAGACTGACCGCGTTCGCGGGCCGCCTGATTGACGTCGCACACCCCGGTAATGTTTACCATTTGAGGGAGGGCGGAATAGTTGTTGATATGATCGCGGCCACGCCCGCCTACGCCGATTTGAACTAGATTTACGCGCTCATTTGCGCCCATAACACGCTGCGCAGCCGCAGCTGTGGCCGCACCAAGAAAGAAACGACGGGACGAGGGGGATTGCATACAGACACTCCTAGGATTCTGAGTGTCATCATACAGTAATCGTGATGAGCTTCTCTCAGAAAAAGGCAATCGTAACGGGTGGTGCAAGCGGCATCGGGCTGGCAACCGCGGAGCTGCTGCGATCCCGAGGCGCGGAAGTAGCAGTTTGGGATTTGCAGTCGCTTGATGGGGCAGTGGACATCACTTCGGAGGAATCGATTCAGCGCGCATTGGCTGGCATGGATCGCGTCGACATCCTTGTGCACAGCGCTGGAATACAGACCTACGGCACAGCTACCTCGACCAGCAACGAAGTGTGGGACCGGACGATGCTTGTCAATGTCACCTCCGCCTTCCTGGTGTGTCGAGCTGTGATTCCGAAGATGCTCACGTGCGGGGGTGGATCGATCTGTCTGGTAGGCAGTGTGCAATCTGTTGGGGCCGTCGCCAACAGTGCAGCTTACGTAACGTCCAAGCATGCGATTCTTGGCCTGACCCGGAGCATTGCGCTTGATTACGCCAAAGCCGGAATACGTTGCAATTGCGTCTGCCCCGGCGCCATCGATACGCCCATGCTCCGCTGGAGTGCATCGTTGACCGATGATCCGGCAGCAACCCTCGAGGCGTGTGCGCAGGTGCATCCGATCGGAAGGCTCGGGCAGCCCGATGACATTGCCCGAGTGATTGCTTTTCTTGTCGGCGAAGACTCTGTATTTGTCACCGGAACGGCGTTTCTGGCCGATGGCGGGGCGATGGTTCCTGTGGGTGGCGCGGCGTTTCAGGAGAGCGGAACCGCGCGAGCCAAGCCCTGACTAGTAGACCGGCTCGATGCTCTCCGCGTCGAGTACTGTGGCAATGGAATGGAGCACGGCGGCCAGGCGGATGCTGGCGAGAATGGTTTCTTCTCCTACACCCTTGTCGCGCAGGACTTTTTCGTGAGAAGCGACGCATGCGGCGCAGTTGTTGATGGCGCTGACAGCCGTGCACCACAGTTCAAAATCGATGTGATCGGCTCCATGGCTGCGCAGGATGTTCATCCTCAGTCTGGCCGGAATTGTCGCGTATTTTTCGTTTGTCGTCAGGTGAAGGAAGCGGTAGTAGACATTGTTCATCCCCATCACAGTCGCTGCTGCCTTTGCTCCATTGAACTGCTCGGGTGTGAGGTGCTTTTCGCCTTCAGCCAGCATGGTTTTGGTTACTTCGGCATTGCGACAGGCAATTGCGGATGCGACGAGGGTGCCCCAGGTTTGCACGGGTGTCAATTCCGGTTGGTCAACGAGCGAGCTGAGATTCAGCTTCATATCCTTCGCGTAGGGAGGGAGGGAGTCCAACATTTTTTGAAAACTCATGATTTGTACCCTTGTTCGATGAAAGAAAGAGGCGGCTAGAGACCGCCTCATTCTCGATCTAGTGTAAATCCATCAGCCGACTAGAGTTTGATGACTTCTTCGCCTGGCTTCCAATTGCAGGGGCAAAGCTCGTCGGTCTGCAGGGCATCAAGAACGCGAAGCACTTCTTGTGGATTGCGGCCTACGCTGAGGTCGTTTACCATCACAAAGCGGATGATGTTCTGAGGGTCGACGATGTAGGTAGCGCGCTGACAAACGCCGGCATTAGGGTCTAGGATGCCAAGCGCGGCGCTAAGTTCACGTTTGACGTCGGCAAGCATCGGGAAAGGAAGATCCTTGAGATCTTCATGGTTGTTCCGCCACGCGAGGTGAACGAATTCGCTATCGGTGGAACCACCGAGCACCTGCGCCTCACGATCGGCAAAATCACGATTCACTTTTCCGAAAGCCGCGATCTCAGTCGGGCAAACAAACGTGAAATCCTTTGGCCAGAAAAAATAGACCTTCCATTTGTCACCGTAGCTCGTCTCGGTGATGGGCTGAAAGGCCGTGTTCTTGTCTGAAGCAACGGTGGCAGTCACTGAAAAGCTGGGAAAAGTTTGTCCAACTCCAAGCATGTACGAATACCTCTTTATTGATTAGATGAATGCTGTTTATAGCGCATGAACGCATTTAAAGCCTTAAGGAAGGGAGCGCTTCAGCGAGAGAAGACGGGATTTTCCTGAGTAGCCGCCAACCGAAGGAGCGCGCGCGAATCGTCTATTAGGTAGACGCGTCCCACGGTCTTCATATTCTTTATTATTTTAGAATAGTTCTAATTTGTTAATTGAGGAAGCACTGAGAGGCCAACTCCACTTTGTTGATCCTTGGAGCGCCATAAACGGTGCATGGATTTCTGAAAGTCGGATTCTTTGGCGTCATTGATGTTCGGTACGAATTTTTGGGGATTGCGATCCACCAGAGGGAACCACGTGCTCTGAACCTGGATCATGATGCGGTGGCCCTTGCGGAAACTGTGGTTGATATCCGGCAGGCTCCATTCCACCTTCTCGGACTTACCAGGGACAAAAGCTTTTGGACTGGAAAAGCCTTCCCGGAACCGTGCGCGAAATACATCCCCGCGCACCATCATCTGGTAGCCGCCCATTACGACTCCCGCAGGGTTCGGCGTGGGATCTGGGAAGTCGTTTGGGTACACATCGATCAGTTTCACGATCACATCAGCATCCGTGCCAGTTGTCGAGAAGAAAAGACTGGGATTTACCGGGCCAGCAATTACAACATCTTCGTCGAGCAAATCCGTCGCATAGGTGAGTACATCAGGCCTGGTTGAGGCGTGACGCTGGTCCATCACCATATACTCCCGGGTCATGCGAAGAGAGATTTGAGGGATATAGGGAACTGGCCTCGTGGGATCGCTAGGGAACTCGTCGAAAGATTGGCCTGCTTCGTTTTGGGGAGTAAAACTCAGTTTGCCATTCGGGCCGAAGTAAAGAGTTCTCGATTTGGCTTCCTTTGGTGGCCACGCATCATAATTTCGCCATACATTTGAACCGGATTCGAACATGAGTGCTTTCGGAAGATTCGGGTTTGGCCCGTCTTTGAGGATGTGCTTGAAGTAAGGCAATTCCACTTTCTCGCGATACCACTCACTAGTCTTGGCGTTAAAGGAAATGTCGCCCAGAGAAGCGCCGACGTCACGCGACCACCCCCCATGAAACCACGGCCCCATGACGATTCGGTTCTCCTTGGCGAAGCCCTGGCGCTCGACGTTCTTGAAGACTTGCAATGCCCCATAAAGGTTCTCTGCATCGTAGAAGCCTCCGACTGTCAGAACGGTAGGCTGAATGTTCTTGAGATGCGGACTGAGATTACGCGATTGCCAGAACTCGTCGTAATTGGGATGCTTCATCATGTCTGTCCAGAACTGGATGTCGTTCTTCATGTAGCGTTCATTGGCGTTATACAAGGGTCCTAGGTCGAGGAAAAACTTGTAGCCGTCTGGAGTTTTGTGGTCGAAGGCAGTGCGCGTCGGGGGTACTACAGGCTCAGGACGCGGGGTGCCGAACGAGATGAGGAAATTGAAGGCGTGCGGCAGGAACAGCGCACCATTATGGTGGAAATCATCGCCGGTAAACCAGTCGGTGATCGGTGCTTGAGGGCTGGCAAGCTTCAGTGCTGGATGAGCGTCGATCATCCCGGCCGCCGTGTAAAAGCCCGGGTAGCTGATCCCCCATGTGGCTGCGCGCCCGTTGTTGTTTGGAAGATTCTTGATGAGCCAATCAATGGTGTCGTACGTGTCCGAGGATTCATCGAAATCCTTAGGTCCCGCCTTTGAGGCACGGTGGGGTGTCATGTTGACGAATTCGCCTTCGCTCATGTTTCTGCCACGCACGTCCTGGTAGACAATGATGAATCCATCCTTGCCAAAAAGCGGAGATGGACCGATGTCGACCTTGTACTGATCCACTCCGTACGGAGCTACGCTGTAAGGGGTGCGATTGAGAAGAATTGGGTACTTTCTTGAGACATCTTTCGGGTTGTAGACACTGGTGAATAACCGCTTCCCATCCCGCATCGGAACCTGGAACTCGTATTTTGTGTAATTCGCCTTTACGTACTCCAGCCCTTGAGCCGATAGAGCTGAGGCGACAGTGAGCACCAACAGAAAGAACCGCATGAGTCTGATTGTAAATGGACGTCGTGCGAAGATGCGATTGATGGAGATGTTTTGGCTGCTTCCGTTGATGTTGATCGCTCAAGAGTCCTCGCTCGACAGGGCGAGGGTCGCCAGTCAGGCGCAGTCTTTTGCGGAACAATTACCCAATCTCATTGGCTCCGAAACACTGAAGCAGCGATCCATCACCTACTCCAGTCGCATGCGGATCCGAATTGGAGAGGCGGCGCTGAAGACGATCCAACCCAAGATCAAGGAACGTGAAATTCAATCTGAAATTGGTTATGTGCTTCGAGGGAAGGACAATCCGGTTTGGGCGGAGTTGAGAAAGGTGATCTCAGTTGACGGCAAGACTGTGACTCCACCGAAGAAGGCCCGGGAGCGTCTGGCATTTGGCATCAAGACAGACGATGACCGAGCCCGGCTAAAGATGATGGAGGAGTTTACGCATTATGGGTTGGACGGCTTGGCGACCGACTATAGCCTGACGCTTTTGCTGTTCAGGCCGGGGGAGATCGACAAGATGCGATTTGAGAGGAAGGCGACAGAGTTTTCCGGAGCGGATCGGGTGACTAGTTATGCATTTGCCCGGTCAGATAGTGATGCCGCCATCACTGTATTTGATGGCAAACAGGCAGTTCGCCAACCTTTGAGGGGAGTGATCTGGTTAAGGGACGGAGACCTGTTGCCAATCAAGATCTTGCTCGTTTCGGTTCTTGTCCAGGATAAAGTCCAGATCATCGATCAAGGCACTATCGAATATGCTGCTTCCAAATTCGGTTCCGTGATTCCAAAATCGCTGAATTGCGCTCGCCATATCAATGGGACGTTGATACTCGAGACAACCTATTCGTACAAGGACTTTCAGAAATTTGGCGCAGACGCAGAGTTGAAATTTACACCATGAAGTTCATTTACCTGCACGGCTTCGCTTCTTCACCCCTATCCAGAAAGGCCTCATTTTTCGCTGGGAAACTTAGAGATGCAGGATGCGACGTCGAAGTGCCTCACCTGGAAACGGAGGGGTTCTTGAACCTGACTGTCAGTGGCCAACTCAAAGTGATAGAGAAAGCCGCCGGGAACTCCGATGTGCGGCTGATTGGCTCCAGCATGGGTGGCTATCTGGCGGCGCTATACGCCAGCCTGCACCCTCAATCCGACAGGCTTTTGCTGCTTGCTCCGGCGTTTGGATTTGCCCAAAGATGGAGTCGTCGACTGGGTGAGGCAGCGATGGAGGAATGGAAGAGGGAAGGCTCGATCGAAATGATGCACTACGCAACAGGCAAGAATGAGCGGGTTGGCTTTGGCTTAATTGAAGACGGCTTGGCCTACCCGGCTGAGCCGCCATTTTGCCAGCCTGCGCTGATTTACCACGGAACCGCAGATGACGTGGTTCCAATTGCATTCAGCAGGGAGTTTGTTGCTGCTCATCCCAATGCGGTTTTGAAGGAAGTCAACTCAGGGCATGAAATGACAGATGTGATGGAAGAGATCTGGGAAGGATCGCACAAGTTCCTGCTTGCCTAATCGACTGGCAACATCACCCAAAGTTCGGGCCGTCCCGAATTGCAATGAACCGCTCGATTGAGGAACCCCAGACACGGCCAGCTCAGGAACAGCGCGTAGCGGGCTGCATTCCAGGCCCCTTTCGGATTCGAGTCGTTTCTGAAATGCTCGAGGCGAGATTCGACGCTCGGTACGGGGTGAAAGATCATTTCCACGCCCAATGGACGGAGAGGCTCATCGTCCTGAAGTTGGTCGAGTTCGCGCACCGTGAGTGCAAGATCAATGGCTGAGGTACCAGTCGCTTTTGCGAAGTGGTCGAGTTCGAAAACACCTTGACGGCTGAATGTGGGTAAGAGTAGAAGTCCCAGGAAGCTCCACAGAGTGAACCAAAGTGAGGTTGTAAAAAACTCCTTGAGCGAAGTCACTCCCGCCCCAGGGAGCATCGAACTGGCCAGGAAACCGAAAAGATTCCATCCAATTGCCAGGAGCAAACCTCTCCGGCGGGAGCCTGTGCTTACGGCAGCCAATCGACGTTTTACTGCCAATCCCAATGAGGCATTTGGCAAGACTTTTTGCCAGAGCAATGGCACGATCAAACGCTCCCGTCCCGGCAGTCCGGAGATGCCTCCTGAAAAGCCTGAGTCCATACTCGAAACAAAAACAATCTCCTTGCCATTGATGCTTTCGGCGCCGCTAATGCGCAGCCCGGCAAGATACATTGCAATCCGAACCTGGGTTTCGACCATAAGGAGCATCATCAAACAGAGCAAGAGCAGGACAGTCGGCCGGCCACCCCAACGGCCTGCTTGCAAAAGAGCCATGGCTGCAAGAAAGAGGAAAGCACTCTGCACCAGTAAGCCTCGGAAGTATTGCGCGGCATAGTAAGGAAACAACAAGCATTGCCTTGAGAAATGGCATGGCAGCCAATAGCCGCCGATGTAGTCGATGGGGATGTGAATAGCGGCATAGAGTGCGAGAATCCACGAGAGGCCTTTCGCATCGGACAGCAATGAGGGTGTGAAGGAATCAAATACCCTGCCTGGCCACCCAAGCATCAACGCGCAGATGCAGAGGAGTACGATCAAACCAACGCCAGTGATTCCTAACCATAATCTCGAACGCGCGTACGTCATGGATGCAAGATGCCTTTTCAGGTTTGTGATGTTGGCTTTTTGCCCAGGGCTGATTATGTTTCCGCTGAAGGCATTTCAGCCCGGAGAACCGGTCGCACCCGTACACAAGACTGAGAAGATTCAATTGATCGAGAAGTCAACGGCGATAGAAGGAGAGCACCACTACTGGTTCTCGCCATCGGAGCGGTTCCGGGACCGGCATTTCCGGATAGGAATAGACCGAAGTTTATGCCGAGGAAGACTGTTGGTGAACGGGACGGAATTCAAAGGCGAAGACGCGACTGATCAGTTCAGATTTGACCGCTCGAACGATATTGCAGTCGCGGAATGCCTTGAGAGAACTCCCAGCCCGATTGAGATACTTGCTTATCCGAAGGTTTTCATTTCGCTCGTTCAAACGACGATTCAGGCGGACCGGACCCGGATACGTCTGGATGTGACGGTTCGAAACACATTGCCCAACGCTGCGTCTTGCCTGTTGAAGGCGAAAGGTAGTGAGGCCGAATTGTTTATTGGACCGCAAACTTCTCAAACTTTGAGCCTGATTGTGCGTCTAAAGGATAGGGAAGAGTCCTCTATCACATTAGAGCTCCATAAATTTGCAGAAGCGATCGAGGGGGCTTATGTCCATGTTGAAACAGTGGGTTTCCTTCGCCATCAACGGTGATTGGCGCAATCCAGCGTGATACGATTAGAGCAAAGTCGCTGGATCTTCCAATTTTCATATCCTTGTTGCAACTTTCTCGCTACGGTATGCGTCGCAAAAGTAGAGCAGGGTCGGTGGTAGTGAATGAGGGAAAATCAAGTGAGTACATCGGCACCAGAACGGGCAGAAGAAATCGTGATTAGCTCGGAAAATCAAAATTCGGTCTCAAGCCCAGAAGACCAACTGGCCAAGACTCTATCGGGTTACGAGGAGCAGAATGTCTTTGTCTCTTTGTGGCTCGGTCTCAAAGAGACATTCAACCCTCCAAAGCTTCCTCCTCTTGAAGTAACTTCGCGTCCGGTAGCCGTAAAGGATATCTGGGGCCAGACCGCTGGAAACGAATCGAAAAGTGCCGCATCATCGCTGATGATCCATGGTGCAATCATTGCGCTTTTGATTTTTGTGTCTACGAACAAGGAAATTCAACAGGTGGTCAAGGACTTCACGCCTTTGGCCGCTCCGTTGAGCGAATACATTCCCAAAACAGCCCCCAAGAAGCAGACGATGGGTGGCGGCGGTGGCGGTGGCGCCCGGGATGTGACACCTCCCAGTAAGGGCAAGCTTCCGAAGGTTGCGCCTAAGCAATTTGTCCCTCCTCAATTACAGAAGGTAGAACAACCAAAGCTCGTCATGGAGCCCACGATTATTGCTCAGGCTGATACCCTGCCGAAGGTGAACCTCCCCATGCTCGGGGATCCGCTTTCGGGCTTGAGCGCTCCCTCGCAGGGGCCCGGCTCAGGTGGATTTGGCTCTGGAAAGGGTGGTGGCGTTGGATCTGGCAGCGGCGCTGGTTTTGGGCCTGGATCGGGTGGCGGAACCGGAGGCGGCGCGTTTAGGGTTGGCGGAGGTGTTTCCGCCCCTTCAGTGCTCTTCAAAGTGGAGCCGGAGTATTCTGAAGAGGCTCGCAAAGCAAAGTTCCAGGGAACTGTCGTACTTGCGATTATTGTGGATACATCTGGCAAAGCTCGGGACATTCGAGTGATTCGGCCACTCGGCCTCGGGTTGGATGAAAAGGCAATCGAGGCGGTCCTGAAATGGCGATTTAAGCCAGGTCTCAAAGATGGCGCCGCAGTTCCGGTTCAGGCAACCGTAGAAGTCAACTTCAGGCTTCTGTAGTCAATTTCCTCAAATATTCAAAGCTGTAGATGCCACTGGAGTGTCCGTCATTCCAGGAGATCTGCAATGCGTAATTTCCAATTGCCTGGCAGGTCAGCATTTTAAGAGCCGGCTTGTACATTTGAAAAGGATTCGGCTGTTGATAATTGGTCTTCTGCGGTTCCGTGCCATGCGCCCCGGTGCAGACCGCGCAGGGGCAATTATCGCGAAGCAATGCAAGGTTGAAGCTGCTGTGCAGACCGTCTTTCCAGTCAATTTCTATTCCTTTGGATTTTGAGACAGCAATGTGCTCAGGTTCTTGGAGGCTCATGATTTTCGCTCAATATCTCTTACACCCGGAATTCGCCGTAGAGCGGCAAGAATCTTCTCCAGTTGGCGTTTGTCTCTTACTTCGATTTTCATTTCTACTATAGCCCCGTCTCCCCCGCGCTCATCGCCCCTCGCCTCGAGACTTCTAATGTTGGAATTCTCGCTGAATAGCACTTGGGTGAACTGGGCCAGCATCCCTGGCCGGTCATCTGTGGTAATCGAAACCTGCACATCGAAACTTTCAGCGCTTGCCTTCGCCCATTCCACATCGATCTTGCGCTCCACTTCGTACATTAGGTTCTGAACGTTGGTGCAACTGACGCTGTGGACGGCGACTCCCTTTCCCCGAGTGATGTATCCAACGATTGCTTCGCCAGGAATGGGGTTGCAGCAAGTTGCCCGGTACATCATGACGTCATTCAGTCCCTTTACTCGTAGGGCGAGGTTTTTGGCGTCTTTGTCGAGGATCTGCTGTGGATGCGGAGCAGGAGGAAGCTCAACAGCTCGAGGTTGTTCTTGAGCACGCTCAGGCGCAAAACGCATCAGAATCGGCCGCGGTTCAATCTTGCCGTAGCCCAGATTTGCAAAAAGATCTTCCAGTCGGCCGACGCCATAATCTTCAAGGACTTGGGCCAGAATAGACTCGTCCAACCTGGAAATCGGAATGGAAAGGCGTCGTGCCTCTTTCTCAAAATACTTCTCACCGATCTCAATGGCTCTCGAACGTTCCGTTGCGTTGATAATCTGCTTGATCTTGTTGCGAGCCTTGGGCGTCTTGACGAATCCCAGCCAGTCTTTGCTGGGCATATGGCCCGGCTGAGTCAGAACTTCCACCATGTCGCCGTTCTTGAGCGAATACTTCAAAGAAACAATGCGGTTGTTCACCTTAGCCCCGACGCAGGCATTGCCCACGTCGCTGTGAATTGCGTAAGCAAAGTCAACCGGAGTTGATTCCCGCGGAAGGACGACAACTTTACCCTTGGGCGTAAACACGTAGACTTCATCTGAGTAGAGGTCCACTTTGAGTGTGGACATAAACTCGCCGGGGTCGCGCATCTCCTGCTGCCACTCGACGAGCTGGCGCATCCAGTTCACATACTGTTCTTCAGTACTCTTGCCCTTGCGACCCTCTTTGTACTTCCAGTGTGCGGCCACACCTTCTTCGGCAAGACGGTGCATTTCCTCGGTGCGTATCTGCACTTCGAAGGCTTGGCCGCCTGTACCCATCACGCTGGTATGAAGGCTTTGATAGCCGTTCTGCCTGGGCATGGCGATGAAGTCTTTGATGCGACCCGGGATTGGCGGCCACTCATTGTGAATCACGCCCAATGCGGCGTAGCAATTTTTGAGGGAATCGGTGATGATCCGTAGGGCAAGCAAGTCGTAAACCTGCTCGATTGGAATCTTTTGCTTCTTGAGCTTGAGGTACACGGAATAGGGCCGCTTGAGCCTACCCTCCACCCGGGCCGGTATGGATTCACGGCCGAGCTTCTGCTCAAGACTCTTCTGAATACCCTCAAGGAACTCTTGAGACGCCTTGCGCTTGTGTTCGATCTGCTGAACGATGTCATCGTGAGCTTCCGGGTCAATGGCAGCAAAGGCGAGATCTTCAAGCTCCGCGCGGACTTTGCCCATACCCAACCGGTGCGCAATCGGTGAATAGATGTCCAGGGTCTCCTGACCGATCCGCTCCTGCTTCTCTCTGGAAAGGCTGCCGATGGTTCGCAGATTGTGAAGTCGATCGCAGAGCTTTACCAGGATGACGCGAATATCCCCAACCATGGCCAACAGCATCTTGCGCACACTCTCGGCCTGCTGCTCTTCGCGCGAGTAGAGGTGGATCTTGCCCAGTTTCGTTACACCGTCAACGCAGACGGCAACTTCATTTCCAAACTTACGGCGGATCTCATCAATCCCAACGCCCGTATCCTCAACCACGTCGTGCAGCAAGGCTGTCTGAATGCAGACCAGATCCATGTGCATGTCAGCCATGATCTGAGCCACAGACAAGGGGTGAAGTATGTAAGGCTCCCCACTCTTTCGAAGTTGGCCGCTGTGCTTATCCCTGGCGAATTCAAAGGCGCCTCGAACTTTGGCGATATCCTCTTTGGGTCGATTCAAGGCAAAGGACCGTTCGAGCTTCAGGAAGCGATCTTCCACAGGATCGAAGCCAACGGGTGCGCCTGCTTCCGCAGGCACACTCGTCGCTTCCTGGCTGAAATCTATATCCATGGATCAACTGCGGATGAATGGGGCCGAGAAACCAAACAACTCCCTATGACTTGATTATTCCGTCTTATGCAGCGGCGGGTCAATGCGCAGGTGCTTACCAATAGAAAGTGGCGGACCCCGAAAGGTCCGCCACCAGAAAATGCATCAACTCGCTGCTATTCAGCCTTGATGCCCTTGCTCTTCTTCTCCAACTCGATGGCCTTCAGCTTCTTGGCTTCGAGCGCCTTGGCAACCCAATTGTCAGCAGTGGCAATATCTTTCTTATATTCGACCGTGGATTCCGCAAGGTCTGCGCGCTCTCGAATCAGGAGATTCAAATAGGCCATGGCATCGTCGTAAATTGGGTCAATTTCGACGGCCTTCGACAAATGACCGATTCCTTCCTCTACAAGCGCGGCATGACTCGCCTTCAATTCTTCGCGAATTTTCTTGTCCTTGATTGGACCAGGATCTTCTTGCTTCATCTTCGCGTTTTCACGCGCCTGCTTGTACTTTGGATACCATTTCGACCAAGCAATCACACCGAGGCTGTAATATGCTTTCGAGTTTTGCGGGTCGATCTCGACCAGCTTCTGGTACCAAACCTTAGCGTCGTCCATGACGCGGAGCTTGTCTTCCAGGCTCGGAAATGCGTTGGCTTGGTTGTAGCGCATCGAAGCTATGGATTCAGTGGCAAGTTTGTTCTTTGGGTCGCGTCGCAAAACCTCCATGAACTCGTCCTCTGCCTGCTTGGCCATGGCTTTATTCTCTGGCGAATCGGCGCCGGGAATCCATTGGCTCATGTACGAAGTAGCAAGGTATAGGCGCGCCACCTCGAAGGTCGGATCAGCTTCGATCGCCTCCCTGAATTTGCGCGAGGCCTCTTCGTATTTTGTTGCCTTATAGGCCGCTACCCCTTTATTCAAGGCGTCGCGGGCTTTCAATTTTTCACAACCGCTGGCAAACACGAGCAGACCGAGCGTGACTACGGCTGTCGCAATGACACGGGCATGGGACTGGAAAAAGTTGAACATTTTGGTCGCTATCCTCCTCGCCAGGCTATTCGCCGGCTTCCACCTTCTTGGTCATCAAACCAACTTGGTCGATGCCGACGCCTTTGGCGACGTCAATCACTCTTGCCACTTCCTGATACTCAAGGTCTGGATCGCCCTTTACGAAGCAAACACGCTCCGCGCGAGTTTTGAAGATGTCTTCGAGGCGCTTGCCGAGATTCTCGAACAAGATCGGCTCCTGATTGATCTTCATGCTCTTGTCCTTCTCGATGATCACCACAACAGTCCTGTCGTTCTCGGGAGGCGGAGGTGGTTGATTCGGAGGCGGAGGCTGAGGTACGCGAGCTTCAAGACCCTTAGGGGTCAACGGTGTAATCACCATGAAAATAATGATCAGGACGAGCAGTACGTCGATCATTGGGGTCATGTTGATGTCGCCTGTTGGCCCCCCTTTGCCGCCCATTGCCATTGACATATGCGGTGTCTCCTTTTTCTCTCTCGCCTAATTACTTTGCTTCGGCCGTGGGCGCTGCGCCCTGGATTTCTTCGGTAATCAAACCCAATTGCTCGACGCCCGCATTGCGGATTTCATCAATGACTGTAACGACACGCTCGTACTTAGCGCGACGATCGGCGCTGATGTAGACCACCTTTTCAGGCTTGTTTGTGAGCATGTCCTTAATCTTCGTGGGCATCTGGTCTGGCGCCATCCGGGTTGTACCGAGGTACGTATCTCCGGCGCGCGTCACACTGACGAGGATTGCGTCTTCCTTGTCGGCATCCTTCATCGAGATCGGATTCTTCGTTCTAACCTTTTCGACGCTCACACCCTTTTGCAACATCGGGGTGATCACCATGAAGATGATAAGCATCACTAGCATCACGTCCACCATGGGTGTGACGTTGATGTCGGATACCGGCGGCGCGGCTTGCCTTCTTCTTGCCATTTCCGTGTTCCCTTCTCCTATGCGGATTCCCACGTTCCTAGGGGCAATGCATTAAAGCATCAGCCCCAGGAAGGCAAAACTCGCAAGGAATCGTCTTTCTTGTTGACCAGAAGGCCTAAGCGCGGCGGGCAGCCTGCGAACGCTTGATGAAATAGTCGAGCAATTCGGAACTCGAGTTGTTCATTTCGATGTCGAAACCTTCCACCTTATTGGTGAAGTAGTTGAACATCATGACGGCAGGGATAGCGACGAACAAGCCAAGTGCGGTTGTGACCAGCGCTTCGGAAATACCGCCGGCGACGGCGCCGAGACCGGCAGCCTTCTCACTTGCGATGCCCTTAAACGCGTTGACGATGCCTACGACGGTTCCAAATAATCCGACGAACGGACCGGTGGAACCGATGGTGGCAAGGCTCGATACGCCACGCTTCAATTCGGCGTGAACAATGGCCTCAGCGCGCTCCAGAGCACGCTTGGAGGATTCGATGGTTTCGCCGGAAATCTCGGTGCTCATCTGATGAGCTTTAAATTCCTGGAGACCAGCCACGACGACCTTGGCGAGGTGAGACTTCTTGTAGCGATCCGCGATCTTGATGGCCTCATCCAGCTTGCCTTCGCGCAAAGCGCCGGCAACGGCGGGCGCGAACTGGCGGCTCTGAGTTTTGGCGGCGTTGAAGGCAATCAGGCGGTCGATCATAACACCGATCGACCACGCAGACATAATGAACAGAATGATAACGACGGCCTTGGCAAGGAAGCCCATCTGGCTCCACATCGTGAGGACATCGAAGCCGACTTCCTGTAACAAAAGGAAGCCCATATACTGCATATTGAGAAGCATGCGAAAATCTCCTGCGAGTTGTTTTGGTTTTGGGAACTACTACTATTCTTGGAATTGCGCCAACTGAGTTGGATTACTGGCTTAACGTGAAATTCACGTCAATCGTTGTAATGACTTCAACGGGTTCGCCGTTAAGAAGCGTGGGTTGATAGATCCACTGCCTGACCGCTTCGGTTGCCGCCTGCACAAGCAGAGGGTGGCCGGAGATCATGGTGAGGTTCTGAATGGTGCCGTCTTTTGCGATTACCGCATTGAATTTGACGACACCTGAAATGCGAGCCTGACGAGCGAGCGGGGGATACGATGGCTTGGGCTGACGTACCAGCTTGGCACTCTGAACGTTGCCACCGACTCGGATCGGAATGGCTGGCGGCTTCGGCTTGGGCGGGTCTTCCTTTTTCGGAGGAGGAGGTCCGGGAATCGAGTTAAGCAAACCGCCCATCACGCCTCCAGGTACGCCACCGGGAACTCCGCCAGGAACGCCGCCGGACACACCGGTTGACATAGGAAGTTCTTCTTCCCTGATCATGGCGATGTCTTTGGGAATTGTCTTGGGGGCCATCAGCACGTTCGCATTGAACTGCTTCGGCACGATCTTAACCTTCTGAACCACTGCGGGCGCCGGTGGTGGTGGCGGAGGAGGTGGTGGCGGAGGCGCGACCAGACTGCTGCCCAGCGCTGCGGCACTAATTGACTCGTAGTAGATCAGCGGCAGAATCACCAAAACTGTCAACAACGCCATCTGTATGACGAAGGACATTATGATGGAACTGGCTTTTCTAGTCTGGCTCTCTTCTATGATCAGGCTTTGCTCGAACATCCCTTGATCCTTTCCCTTATCCTAGACACCACGCCTTGCGGCCAGGTTCCTGGAAGGTCTTTACTTATTTCGCCGCAAGTTTCTTTGCGGTCGTTACTGCAGGTGACGCCCCTCCGGACTTCTGATTATTCCCGCGGCTTTTCATAAAGTCCTGCCAGGCAACCAGAATTGGGCTCGCCACAAAAATCGACGAATACGTTCCAACCAAAATTCCTATGACCAGGGCAAATGCAAATCCATTCAACACCTGACCGCCAAACAACCATAACGCAACTGCCGTGAGAAAGGTGAGCCCAGACGTCATAATTGTGCGGCTCAACGTTTCGTTGATGCTGCGATTCACTATTTCCGTCATGTCTCCCTTGCGACCCCGTTGCAGATTTTCACGAATGCGGTCGAAAACCACAATCGTGTCGTTCATGGAGTAACCAACCAATGTAAGTAGGGCAGCCACCACTGTCAAGGAAATCTCTTTATGGAACAGAGAAAAAAGTCCTATGGTGATGATCGTGTCGTGCAAGACAGCGATCACGGCAGCGAATCCGTAAGAGAATTCGAAGCGAAGACCCACGTAAATCAACATGCCCGCCAGCGCGTAGAGCGTAGCCAGAACGGCCTGCGTCCGAAGTTCGTTGCCAACTCTTGGCCCGACGACCTCAGTGTTGCGCACAAGGTATTTACCCAAGTATGCTTCCTGCTTCAAAACATTCAGGATCTGGGGCGTCAGACCAGGAACGCCGTTCAACTCGTCAAGGCTGACCAGCATGCCACCCTTCTGTTTGTCCCTGAAGCTTAACGCTTCTGTCACCAGCTTTCGAAGGTCTTCGTCGCTGATGAAGACGCCGGCCTTTTGGAGCGGCAAGTTGAGTCGCTCATAGACTCGCCCGGCAGCGGCACCGGTAAAATTCAACTTGTCAGGGGTGGAGCCGAAGACGCTGGCGAGGGTGTCCTCAATGGCTTGACGAGTGGATTGAAGCTCCTTCTCGTTGCGCATCTCGGTTTGGATCATCAACTCATTGGTTCCCTGGACGGCTACAACTGAAATTTCACCAGGGATTTTCTTTGCCAACGCGGAGCGGACTGATTCTTCACTGGGCTTGTCAGCGAACTTGACGTAAAGCAAAGTTCCACCCTTGAAGTCAATGCCATAGCGCGGACCACCCTCAATTGCGAGGCTGACCAATCCAGCTGCGGTGAGAATTAGAGATAAACCAATCATGGGCCACTTGTTGCCCATGAAGTCGAAATTTGTATCGCGGAAAAGCTGCATTCTGCCTGAATCCGGCTGGTGTACCAGGGTCTTGGACACCAGCCATTCCTTTCTAGTTCCCGCCGGAACGCGATTTTAAGCGCTCAACGGCAGGATAATGTAATTGCTTGTACTGAGCTAGATGCTCAGGGTCGTGACCTTTTTATTACCGCTCAGTTCCCAATCGAAGATTACCTTCGAAACAAAAACGGCCGTGAAAACGTTTGCCAGCAAACCGATGATCAGCGTGACGGCAAAGCCTTTCACATTGGTGGTTCCAAAAATAAAGAGAAACGCGCTGGAAACCACTGCAGTGACGTGGGTATCGATGATGGTAAGGAAGGCGCGCTTAAAGCCTGCGTCAATTGCGGCGCGCACAGCTTTTCCGCCTCGGAGTTCTTCTCGAATGCGTTCAAAAATGAGCACATTGGAGTCGACCGCCATACCGATCGTTAAGACTACGCCAGCGATGCCAGGAAGTGTCAATGTTGCGCCAATGTAGGCAAGAATCGCGATGAGGATAATCGCGTTCAGGATGAGCGCGACCGTGGCGTTGATACCTGATTTCTTGTAGTAAGCCAGCATTACGAACACAACAGCCACCAGACCTACGAGACCACTCATCAACCCTTGGCGGATTGAATCTGCGCCAAGCGACGGGCCAACGGTTCGCTCTTCGAGGTAAACAACGCTGGCCGGAAGCGATCCGGCGCGCAAAACAAGCGCCAAATCATTGGCTTCCTGTTGAGTCGCAGCGCCTGTAATCTGCCCGTTGTCAGAAATTTTGTTCTGAATCGTCGGAGCACTGCGGACCTGGCCATCCAAAACGATGGCAAGGCGCTTGTTGATATTCGCTTCCGTAAAGCGGCCAAATCGACCTGCGGCGTCCTGGCTGAGGACAAAGGTCGTCACCCAACCATTGGTCATTGTGTCCTGAGCAGCCCGCGAATCGCGCAGATCGCGGCCCGTGACAACTGGAGCGCGCTTCAACAAGAACCAGCTTTCCTGAGCTCCCATGCCACGAACAGCCTTGGTTCCAGGAGGGAGTATGCCGTTGAATTGAGTCATCATTTGCTCTCTGGTAGCAAACGGGCCTTCCTGTACTTCATGAAGTTCCAGCAGCGCGGCAGTTTGCAGAATCTGCTTGATGCGACCCGGGTCATCGACGCCCGGCATCTGAATCAGGATCTCGGGCTCAGTCTCGGCGGCGCCACGTTGCTGCACGCTTGATTCGGCGAGGCCCAAGCCATCGATGCGGCTCTCAATGGTGCGAATGGCGCTCAGCACGGTCTTCTTGCGCAAGTCGATCGCGGAGCTAGGCTTCATGGTCAGCTTATAATCGCTGCCAGAAGTGCTGGTGACATTCCAGTCCGGGAAGCGGTCCCCGATGATCCGGCGAAATTCTCCGGCTTTGTTAATGTTGATGCCTTTGGCAACAATCTCAATCTTTTCGGAGTCTTCGATAGTATCGGGCTCATTGCGATCGAAAGAACCGTAATCGACTGCCGCAGTCTTCAATTCGGTCTTGATGCGATCAATTAACTGGTCGGCTTCGGCCTTGAAGGCGTCCTGCACCTGAACCTGCAGCACCAATTGACTGCCGCCCTTCAAATCAAGCCCGAGCTTGATGTTGTTGTTGAAGTTGTCGACCAACTCCTTCTGGCTCTTCGGAATCCCGATGATGCCGTACAGACACACCAAGGTCACGCCCACAATCGACGCGATCTTGATCCACAAACTTCTATCCATTACGAAAACCTTCCTGCTTGAATTCCCGCCGGCCATTCTCTGACGGCATCGGCGCGCTTACTTTTGCGTGTCTCCGCCTTCTGGCAGAAGAACACTGGCGACACTTTGCCGTGCGAACCGCAGCTTGACGCCGTCCGGCTTCACACGGATTACGAGGCTTTGATCCTCGCTATTCATCGAATAGATCGTACCGATGATGCCCCCGTTGGTCACCACCTCGTCTCCATTCTTCAAACCTGCAAGCATATCCTTCATCTGCTTCCTTTGGCGTTGAGCCGGGAGCAGAACGAGAAAATACATAATGCCGAACATTGCCACGATGGGCAAGAATCCAAGCAATTGGCTGGGGATGGCCTGAAGAATCAGGGCGGGCGGTGTCACGATTGGTATTCCGGGGTCTTCCTAGAAGATTCTACAGTCTTTTTAGATCATCGCGTGGGTTCGGGATTTGCGCGTGAGCGCATCTCCGCTAAAAACTGTGGAAATCTCCCATCCAGAATACTACCCCGCATGCGCCGCATGATGTCAAGGTAATACCGTAAGTTATGGATTGTGGCCAAAGTGGAGAATAGTATTTCCTGGGCAAGGAATAAATGGCGAAGGTAGGCCCGCGAAAAATTCTTGCAAGCATAACAACCGCATTCAGGATCGAGCGGACCTGCGTCATCCTTGTATTTCGCGTTCTTGATGATCAGCCTTCCTTGGCTCGTGAACAAACATCCATTGCGAGCGTTTCTGCTGGGCATCACGCAATCCATCATGTCCACTCCTCGCGCTACATACTCCGGCAGCTCCTCGGGCAAGCCTACGCCCATCACGTAGCGCGGCTTGTTCGCAGGCAGCATTGGGGCAACAACCTCCGTCATTGCCAGGCTCTCGGGCCTCGGCTCGCCAACGCTCAACCCTCCGATGGCATATCCATGCGCATTGAGCTCCATTAACGATTCGGCCGAGGCTACCCTCAAGTCCTGGTACATTCCGCCCTGGACAATTGGAAAGAGCGCATGGCTATCCGAGCGATCTGCTCTCGGACCGCGGTAGTGATCAAATGCACGCTTGGCCCATCGAGTGGTCAATTCCATGCTTTGACGGGCACGCTCGTGGGTTGCGGGATACTCGGTGCATTCGTCGAGCACCATCATGATGTCGCTGCCAAGCGCCAGTTGTACATCGACAGTGCTCTCCGGAGTAAAGACATGACGGTCTCCATTCAGATGGCTCTGAAATTCAACCCCGTCCTCGCGCACCTTTCGAAGCTCGCTCAAGCTGAACACCTGAAAGCCACCGCTATCCGTGAGGATTGCTCGAGGCCAGTGCATGAACTTGTGCAGTCCGCCTAGTTTCTCAACCGTCTCGTGGCCAGGCCTGAGGAACAAGTGGTACGTGTTGGAGAGGATGATAGGTGCGTCGATATCGTCTTCTACGTCGCGAGGCATCACGCCCTTGATACTGGCCTGGGTGCCCACAGGCATGAAGATCGGAGTCGGAATCAGCCCGTGCGGCGTATGTAGCTTGCCTGCCCGGGCGCCGGTGCTTGGGCAGACGACCTCCAACTCAAAGTGAAACGCTTTCAATTCTCCATGGTATCCACGGAAGGTACAACAACAGATGAGTGAAGAGCCGGAATCGAATTCAGGCTTCCGATAGAGACTACCCTTGGCAGGCTCGGGCTAAACTGGGATATTCAACCATTTCCATGGCCCTAAGCCTTTTCAACACCCTCTCACTAAAAGTCGAAGAATTCGTCCCGGCCGATGGCCAAACCGTCCGCATGTATTCCTGCGGGCCTACCGTCTACAACTACGCGCACATTGGCAATCTCCGCACCTTCACCTTCAACGACACTTTACGCCGTTGGTTGCACTACCGGGGGTTTGTGCTCGATCATGTCATGAACATCACTGACGTTGAAGATAAGATCATCCGCAAATCCATGGAGCTAGGAATTCCGATGGGTGAATACACCAAAAAATTCGAGAAGTTCTTTCTCGAGGACATGGACACGATGAGGCTTCAGAAGCCCGAGAGAATCGTCCGCGCCACTGAGCACATCCACGAGATGGTCGAGCTCATCGAGACGCTACAAACCAAAGGATACACCTACGATTCCGACGGGAGCGTCTATTACCGCATAAGCAAATTTCCTGATTACGGAAAGCTTTCGCACAACGATTTTTCCGGGATTCAGACCGGAGCGCGCGTAGACAACGACGAATACGACAAAGACGATGCCCGCGATTTCGTGTTGTGGAAATCGCGCAAGGGCGATGAGCCGTATTGGGATGCTCCGTTCGGCGCAGGGCGTCCCGGTTGGCACATCGAATGCTCCGCCATGGCGATGAAGTATCTCGGGGACACCCTCGATATCCACACCGGTGGCGTTGACTTGGCTTTCCCGCACCACGAGAACGAAATTGCGCAGTCTGAGGGCGCTACAGGCAAGCCTTTCGCGCGCTTTTGGATTCATTGTGAGCATTTACACGTAGACATGCAGAAGATGTCGAAGAGTCTTGGGAACATATTCACGTTGCGTGACCTCGTCGAGATGGGCCATACGCCCGAAGCTTTGCGCTTTGTTTTGATGAGTGTGCCCTACCGAAAAAAGTTGAACTTCACGCTTGAGTCCCTCAAGGGCGCGCAAACCTCGATTGAGCGGCTTCGAAATTACAAATTGCGCCTGGAAACAGATACATTGGGCGGGGGGACAAGCGAAAAGATTTCGCAACTTTGTCGGCAGGCGCTGTCCAAGTTTGAATCATCAATGGATGATGACTTGAACACGGCAGAGGCTTTGGCGGCTATCTTTGAGTTTGTTCGAGAGACCAATACTTTGCTCGATCAAGGAGAATTCCTGTCTGGAAATCGCCCTGAAGCTCTTGATCTGATTGACCGATTCGATTCGGTTTTCGATGTGGTCCAAACTAGAGAGCCGGAAAGCGGGTTGGCCGACTCCGATGTGGACAGCCTGATCGCCGAGAGGACCATTGCGAAGAAATCAAAGCAATTCGCCCGCGCGGACGAGATTCGCAACCAGTTGCTTGAGGCAGGCATCATTCTTGAAGACACCAAAGACGGAGTTCGCTGGAAGCGAAAGTAGTATCAGCGCCACGCCAGCAACAACCCGATGCCAAGCAACACAGCCCCAAACACGCCGTACCCTAACACCGCGCCCCAGCCCCAATCCGTGCGACCCGCCTTGTTGGCTTTCAAACCTTCGTACGCAACCAGCACCAGAATTACTCCAAAACCCAAAAGAAGTGCCGCATCAAACCATGAGCGCCGGCGAAACGCGCCCATCACTCGCATCACCGCTACAAGCAGCGATGCCGTCGAAACCAGTACTTGCGCCCAAATCGGCGCTCTCCAGTCCAACAATCCACGCACAGCAATCACCTCTGCGAGCAACACTCAATGAAAATTCATTCTAAAGCCGTTCATGTGGGAGACCGCAAACGCAATCCTGGCAATCCAGTTCCGGTCACCACACCGATCTATACCGCAGCAAGTTTCTTCTATGACGAAATGGCATCGATCGACAAAGTTTTCGGAAAGGAAATGCATGGCTACGCCTACTCTCGCTACGACAATCCAACGAACGCTGCTCTCGAAGAACTGGTAAGCAGCCTAGAGAATGCTCACGGCACTTTGGCCACCGCCTCTGGCATGAGTGCACTTCAAATTGCGCTCACTGCCGCACTGACAGATCGGCGCAAGCATGTGCTGATGGCCAATGCAATGTACGGTGCAACTGTTAAGCTCCTCCAGCAGGTCTTTGAACCATTTGGCGTTACCCACACCTTTGTCGATATTTGCGATCTGAATGCAGTAGAGAAGGCAGTTGAAGCCGAAAAACCCGGCGTGATTCTGATGGAGACAATTTCCAATCCTCTACTGCGTATTGGACCTCTGGACAAGATTGCCGCCATCGCCCGCAACGCGGGCGCCTGTCTGATTGTTGACAACACCTTTGCTTCTCCAGCACTCGTGCGCCCGCTCGAACTTGGTGCTCACCTGTCGGTCAGCAGCGCTACCAAATACCTCTCCGGCCATGGGGATGTGATTGGCGGACTTGTGTCTTGTGACGAAGAACATTACGAGCCTGTCAGAGCGCTTTCGAGGATTTATGGCCCAATCCTTGGCCCATTTGAGTGCTACCTCACCATGCGAGGCATAAAGACCTTTCCACTTCGCTTCGATCGCCAGAATCAGAATGCGATTGTGGTTGCAAAGTTCCTTTGTCGGCACCCGCTGGTGGAAATGGTTTACTTTCCTGGGCTGGACAATCACCCGGACCGCGAAACTACCGCCAGGTTGCTACCGGAGGGCCAGTTCGGCGCGATGGTTGCCTTCGAGATCAAAGAAGCGGACAAGCAGGCCGTCTTTGCATTCTTCGACCGGCTGAAAATGATCGTTCCGGCTACGAGCCTTGGCGATGTTCATACGATGGCGTTATACCCCACCATCGCATCCCATCGCGATATTCCGCCGAGGCAGCGCGCGCGACTTGGCATCAAGGACAACCTCATTCGTGTCTCGGTCGGGATCGAAGACACTGACGACATTCTTGCCGACCTCAATCAGGCTCTTTTGGGGCAATAGCCCGCCACAACAATCAGGAATGCGGTTACCATAGGCGACAATGGCCATTTACGCCTCAACCGTCTTTCTGAGCGCTTTTCTGCTCTTTCTTGTACAGCCCTTGATCGCTAAATTGATCCTGCCCTGGTTTGGCGGATCGGCCGTTGTCTGGAACACATGTATGCTGTTTTTCCAGATGCTGCTGTTGACGGGTTACGCGTACGCTCATTGGACCATTCAGCGGCTGAACCCGCGCCGTCAGTTTCTGGTCCACTCCGCGTTGCTGGGAGCAGCAATGATTCTTGCCCCGGTTCTCCCACCAGACTGGCTTAAGCCTTCCGGCGAATCCGCGCCAATTCTCCCAATCCTTGCCGTCTTGCTCGTTTCAATTGGGTTGCCATACTTTCTGTTGTCATCGACAAGCCCACTACTGCAGGCCTGGTATTCGCGCGTTCACAATTCGGCGCCGCCTTATCGTCTGTTTGCACTCTCTAACTTAGCCAGTCTGCTGGCATTGCTCGCCTACCCCATTGCCATCGAACCATTCATGCCGGCCGGATATCAGGGGTACGCCTGGCGGGCTGCATTCGTGGCATTTGGGTTCTTTTGCATCTATACGGCTTGGAAGGCGTCCAAGGTGATCCTGGAAACCAACGAGCAGAATGTTGAGCCATTGGAGGCCCCTGCTCCACCAACAGCAAAAAACTATGTGACCTGGATTACGCTCGCAGCGCTACCTTCGATGCTGTTCTTGTCGTTTACCAGCCACCTCGTTCAAAATGTTGCATCGATTCCGTTCCTGTGGGTGATTCCGCTCTCGATGTATCTGTTGAGTTTCATCCTCGTATTCGACTCAGACCGCATCTACCGCCCAATCATCTTTCGGGTTCTGTGTCCAATTGCGCTTGGAGCACTGCTGTATGGAATTTATATCTCCGATTCAGACACCAAGATTCACTACCAGCTTGGTGCTGCCGCCTTGGCTCTACTGCTCTTCTGCACCTTCTGCCACGGCGAATTGGCCCGGCGCAGGCCGCATCCGAAATATCTTACGGTTTTCTTTCTGATGTTGTCCGTCGGAGGAGCTCTCGGCGGCTTCATGATCTCGATAGCCGCGCCCTTGTTTCTGCCTGCTTATTTCGAGCTGTACATAGCGCTTTCCCTATTTGGCTTTGCTTCGCTCATGGTGATCTATCGCGACCATTGGTCAACGGACATCCTGTGGACTGCGGCAACCGTGGCATCGATCGTCCTCGCCTACATGGAAATCCGCTCTACGGCCAATGGAACGCGAGTGATGGTCCGCAATTTCTACGGCGCAATGCGCGTGCAAGACTCCACATCGGGTGAGGATCGGGAAACGTGGACAAGAACTCTGATTCACGGCACCATCAATCACGGGTTGCAGTTCCTGAGCGAAGAACGCTACCGGCTCCCCACCACCTACTACGGGCCAAACTCAGGCGTGGGCCTTGCAATAGCGAACACATGGCAGATGAATCACCGTGTTGGACTGATCGGATTGGGAACCGGGACGCTCAGTTCCTATGCCCGCAAAGGCGACTATTACCGCATTTATGAAATCAATCCGCTTGTGCTCGATATTGCGCGGAACGAGTTCAGGTATCTCAAGAGCTGCAGAGGCACGTGCGACGTCGTACTCGGCGATGCCAGACTGTCGCTCGAGCGGGACGCTGTTCAGAATTTTGACGTGCTTGCAGTGGACGCATTCTCAGGCGACTCGATACCGATCCATTTACTGACGAGGGAAGCATTCCAGCTTTACTTCCGTCATCTCAAGGGGCCAAATGCGATCCTTGCCGTTCATGTCTCGAACAAGCATTTGCGCTTGGCGCCTGTTGTGGAAAGGATCGCCGCTTCCATGGGGCTGCGTACTCTCGAAGTCAGCAATGAAGAGATCGACGAGGCTCAGGTATTCTCTTCCGACTGGGTTCTCATCTACCGGCCGGAAGCTTCCATCGCTACGAATCCCTTGGTCACTTCGGCCGGTCAACCTGTTGCTGCAAGGTCGGAACTCAAAACCTGGACTGACGACTACTCAAACCTGTTTCAAATCTGGAAGCGCGACTAGCCAAGACCAGCAGGCCAATCGAATTTGACAAAGCCTTTCTTTGCGGTCATCATACTTTGTATGGAAAAGTACTTTTCATGGCACAAGTATTTTCTGAACAACTCTTGGGACCCCGCTGTCTTTTTCCTACCTGGCTGCACCTCGCTGTCTGCTGCTGATCGTGAGCTGCTCTAGAGTTCGTTGCAGCAGTTTCAGCTTGGAGAAAGCTCGGATGGAGTTGGGCTGGTGCGCAGGGCAGGCGAGTTCGCCCGTGCGGTGGGTGCTATCGGTTTGCCCGAGGCGATCGAATTATTCATCAAAGAGGAGCAGCGGCATTCTGTTTGAAGCTACCGGATTTACGGTTGTCCGCGCAATCGCAACTCGAATCCTGAGAGATGAGGCAAGGCATCTCGAGTTTCAAGCTCAAAACTTTGAGTTGATCACGAGGGGCAGGTGAGATTTGGGGCGACTGATTACATTGGTTTGCCACTGGCTTGCACTTTCGGTAGCATCCATCCTCGTTGACTCGCTGGGTCCGGTTGCGACTACGGGCAGCTCTATAGCGGCAGTAGAAAACACCTCGCCGTCGCCGGTCGGCTCTGTTGGAACTGGGGGTTCGTCCAGTGCCGCCACGGTGCAGCAGGTGTGTCGTGAGGCCGCTCATCTGGCTGGGTTTTCCAAGCGTGTCACTGCCCACACGTTGCGCCACAGCTTCGCGACCCACCTGCTTGAGAACGGCGCCGA